>Ga0209834_10000465_pt1 | contig 24961 bp, 20 predicted proteins | sample Mar14236cmmetaG_FD_184134 | JGI IMG/M metagenome (GOLD analysis project Ga0209834, IMG submission 184134) | Marine hydrothermal vent microbial communities from Guaymas Basin, Gulf of California to study Microbial Dark Matter (Phase II) - Marker... ...
GTTAGGGACAAATTACCCTTCAAAGCGGTATTTGCCTCCCAATCAAGGCAGAGATTTGATGAAAGATGTTGAGGATATTCTCAACAATGCGGATGTCACCTTTGGCAATCTTGAGGGTACAATCCTTGATACTAAAGGCTCTGCCAGAAAAAATTGCAAAAAGTGTTATTCGTTTAGAATGCCTGAATATTTGGCGGATAACCTTGTCATGGCCGGTTTTGATGTGCTGAGTATTGCCAATAATCACATCATGGATTTTGACAAAAAAGGCGTTGACAATACCCTACGCGTGCTTAATGATAAATGGATTTATGCGGCGGGTGTCGAGAGTCAAAAGTCGGTGACTTTTACAAAAGGAGGGGTGAATTATGGCTTTGCGGCATTTGCCCCTAACATTGGTACGGTGCAAATCACTGACATTACAGGGGCTTCCGAAATCGTCCGAGAATTGGCTCAAACCAGTGATATTGTCATTGTCTCGTTTCATGGTGGCGCTGAAGGGAGGGCCAATCAGCATGTTAAAAACAAGACTGAATATTTTTATGGTGAAAATCGGGGGAATGTTTACCAATTTGCTCATCGCGTCATTGATGCCGGTGCTGATATTGTTTTTGGACATGGGCCTCATGTGACGCGAGCGGTTGAAGTGTATAACAATCGTTTTATTGCCTATAGCTTAGGCAACTTTTGTACTTATGGTCGTTTTAATTTGGAGGGCGCGACTGGTATTGCCCCAATTATTAAAGTGAATGTCACCCGAGAGGGTGGTTTTGTGGATGCTGAAATAACCCCGATTAAGCAACGTTACTGGAAAGGGGTTTTTTATGATCGCAAAAAAAAGGCGATCACCAAAGTTCGCGAACTGACTGAAGCAGATGGGTTTCTCCATAACATTACCATTGATAGCGATGGTTTTATAAACAAATTGTAAGGCTTTTAATGCTTTCGCGTGTTCATCAAAACCGCTTTTTTTATAACCCGGAGACTACACCGCTGGGAATAAGAATTATTAATTAATTAGGTAGGAGAGGGGATTTGATTGGGATAATTGATGAAGCGGTTCTCAAAAGTGCCTATCGTTTGTCATATCAATCAGTTAGACTTGTCACTCAATATCAAGAATTTCAATGTGTTGATAACGGATGTGATCTGTGAGTCATTGATATAGCTTGGACTATTAATCTTCCCCAAAACAAAATAAATCATTCATTTAGCGCCAACTGAATGCATGATCTTATTGGCACCTTTTTCAGTTATCAGTTCCACGCAAAAGTTTTGCGCGCAAAACTGTATTTCACGCTTTCACGCGCGTAGTGAAGCTTCGCTATACTTTAGCGTGAAAAGTTGCGCGCAACTTCTTAAGTGAGCCTTCGGTGCGCGAAGCTAAATGTGGAAATCAGTTATCAGTTATTATCAGTAGTTCAAAAACAAATAAATGCAAAATAACAGGAACGAAAATCGAGCCAAATGCAAAATAACATGCATTCCAATCGAGCCAAAGCAAAATAACATGCATTCCAATCGAGCCAAAGCAAAATAAATTTGGTTTGAAAATCGGGCCTTCAAGATTTATCAATATGACCCTTTTTTTTATGCGTTTTTTTGAACTACTGATTATAGAGAGTTTGCTGATTAATTAAAAACATCAGTGTTGAGCGGTTTAATCATGTTATCAACATGCCTTTGCGTTGCAGCGAAAAGCATGAGATATTGTTAAATATAGCGAAGTCGAAATAACGATAATTCAAATTGAACACTGATATTTTCAGTGATTTTTTACTGATAACTGATAACTGATATGAACTTTGCTGTAAAGACAATGAATTACAAGCACAGAAATCGAACCAACAAAAATCCTCTTCTCAAATCAAAAATTAATTTGAAATGTGTGTTCAAGCCACGTCGTTCTTTCAAAGATGTGATAGCACATTTATTGCCATGGCTGCGTTTTTCGGATCAACCCAAGCCACCTTTTGAAATTAAAAGGCATAACTTTACGATTGAGTACGGTTTGTCTCCAAAACCGCAATCTACGACTTCAGGGTGGCAGTCTCGCTTAAATTCTAAAATTGTGGTGATAGCCACTCTATCTAGCCTGTTGCCGTTAGCTTGGTGGTTGAATCAATCCGATGCTTCAATTGGACACTTACCTAATCCGTCTACTTCGTTTCAGGCACCCACGAGGGTGAGCTTATCTGAAGGGCCGGTATCAACCCCTGAACCTGTCATCGTTAACCCACCCACTCCAACACCAATCCCTAAACCCGCAGCTTTACCTTGGTTACATCTCCGTATTAAATCTGGTGAAACCTTATCGCGTATTTTTAAAAGGCATCAACTCAATAAAACGCAATTGTATCAGATGACTCAATTGCCAGAATATGCTAAACCACTACGTCAACTTCATTTGAATCAAGCGTTACATATCAGACATGATGCACAGGGGAATATTGAAGTTCTCATTTTAGTTCTCAATAAAACGGATGAGTTACATATTTATCAAGAAGATAATGAATTTACCGGGGAAATTAGGCGAATTGGTATGCGTAGTGAAACCGTGTCGGCCCACGGTATTGTCAAAAACTCAATGTCTGAGGCAGTGAAAAAGGCAGGGTTATCAGATAAGCTACTGACTCATTTGGCTGAAATATTCAGTTGGGAAATTGATTTTGATCGTGATATTTATCGAGGTGATCAATTCCGTGTGATTTATAAACGATATCAGATTGAAGGCGATATAGAGGAAGGCGATATTTTGGCGGCAGAAGTGATCAATCTAGGCAAGGTTTACCGTGCTTTACGTTATAGTGATCAGACTGGTTATATTGGTTATTATACGCCCACTGGTGTCAGCTTACAGAAAATGCCTTTGATCCGTGCTCCAGTTCAATATACCAGAATTAGCTCTCCCTTTGGAACACGTATACACCCTATTTTAGGCCGATATAATTTTCATACTGGCACTGACTATGCGGCTCCGACGGGCACACCCATTATTGCTGCGGCAGATGCGACAGTTAAGTTTGTGGGCAGAAAAGGGGGGTATGGCAAAACCATTGTTTTAGAACATAATAAACGTGTTCGCACGTTATATGCCCATCTTTATAAATTTGCTGAAGTGCTGCGTGCTGAACAAGCCGTATTTCAAGGCCAAATTATTGGCTATGTTGGGCAAAGCGGAAGAGCGACGGGGCCCCATTTACATTATGAAATTCAATTGGATGGTACACCTCAAGATCCACAACAAATCGCTTTACCGCTTACATTGCCACATCTTGAAGAAAAACAAGCTCATTTTGCCAAAAAGACGCAAAAACTGATTAGCAAACTGGATGCGATCAGTCCATTGACTTCAACAAAACTGGCACAAGAAAGCCTGAGTCCGTTGGTACCAAAGAAAGTCAAACTTGATCAATCTATACTGGTTAAACAGTCTAGTCTGCTGACAGCGACACAGTTTGCGCAATCAACTGTTGTTAAACAGGGCAGTTTATTGCCCACAGCAAATCAATCTACACGGGTAGAGGAGAAAACGAGTCCTTTAATTCCAAAGGCGGCTGTGAGTTTGCCTCAATCGACACCCCTTAAATCCGTTTTGATGCAGCATTCTGTGACGGCTATACAATAATTGTTTTTTCGGCCCAAACCTGACAGGTTTTTAAAACCTGTCAGGTTTTTATGGAACATCCCCAAATTTGTTTTTGGCCCAAACCTGACAGGTTTTTAAAACCTGTCAGGTTTTTATGGAACATTCCACATCCCAAATATAAATATGCGCTTATTTATTGGACTCATGTCAGGCACCAGTGTGGATGCTATTGATGCTGTGCTGGTTGACTTGGCTGACGAGCAGGTACACATACTGGCCGTACATTCTCATCCTTGGCCGTTGTCTTTACGTGATACCTTGCTCACGCTTAGCCAACACACACGAGAACACAGTACACTACATGATATCGCGACACTTGATGTCAAAGTCGGTGAATTATTTGCTGAAGCGAGTTTAGCTTTACTGGCTGAATCAAAAACGCCAACTGAACAAATCTGTGCGATAGGTAGCCCTGGACAAACGCTATATCATCATCCTGATGGCACACCGCCCTATACTTGGCAACTGGGCGATCCTAATGTGATTGCCCAACTCACTGGCATTCCTACTGTCGCCGATTTTCGGCGGCGCGATATCGCCGCAGGTGGGCAAGGTGCGCCTTTAGCGCCGGCCTTTCATAACGCGCTGTTTCGCTCGCGACAAGAAAACCGTGTTGTACTGAATATCGGCGGCATTGCGAATATTACGGTATTACCGGCCGATGAGACTGAAGCTGTGATTGGATTTGATACTGGCCCTGGTAATGCTTTACTTGATGCTTATGTTTTCCAGCAACAACATCTTCGTATAGACAAGCAAGGCGCTTGGGCTGCTTTGGGGCAAGCGGATAGGGCATTATTAGAGGCCATGCTGGCTGATCCCTATTTTGCGAAACCCATTGTGAAAAGTACGGGCCGTGATTATTTTAATCTCAATTGGTTAAGCCACCACACTAAGGGCCTGTCTATCGGGCCTGTAGACATCCAAGCTACTTTATGTCAATTGACTGTCACCAGTATTGCACAAGCCGTTTTGCCTTATAGCCCACAACGTTTGTTAGTGTGTGGCGGCGGCGTACATAACCCGCTATTGATGAGCGGATTAGCGCAACACTTGCCTGATTGCGTGGTTGAATCGACAATGGCTGTTGGGCTCGATCCCGATTTAGTAGAGGCTGTCTGTTTTGCGTGGTTGGCTCAACGACGCTTGGATGGGTTGGCTGGTAATTTGCCTTCCGTCACTGGGGCACATCAGGCCGTGGTGTTGGGGGGGATTTATGTATAGTGCAATATTGATACACTCTTCAAACAGCCCACCATGAACTCATAGCTATACATTACATTCTCGTAGCGTTATTTTTTGGATGTTAAACGGAAAATGAGTGAGCTTTCAACAATTGATAGAACGCTGATTGTACTGATTATGGCCTGATTTACGCTGATTAATCTATTGCCCCCATTTCTATAATTTCGCCTTCAATTAATCGTTTTTCTGGCGAAAACAGAGGCATTTTTCCATTTCGCTGGAAATTTCACTTATCAGGTTGGAATATATCATGTTTTGTTGTCTTCATCATTATTATGAATGACTTTTTTTAAGTTAAGGAATTAAAATAAACGATTCAGCCTTGAGATACATCTCAAGGCTCAAAAATTGAGTACTAGCTAACTACTGTTGCTCTAATCGTCTGAGGTGGGCTTATCGGAAATCTTTGGTGAACAGGCTTCGGCACGTCAATGGGTATCACCCATCCTATACTGGCTATGATTAATTCAGCTTCTGGACAATAAATGGTTATCAAGCTATCATCTGTTTCTATTTGAACATATTCATTTTCAAAAAAAATCTCATTAACTTCAGTGATATCCTCGTATTCTTTCAGTGTTTCATTCCAACGCGGTTTGATTTCAGATTGGTGTAATCCTTGTAATTGAGTCACTGGATTGAATATAAAACTACCTAGTTTATAACAACCATATTCTTGTTCTTCATCGAAAGGTTGAAATTGAGGATGTTCTTCTGTCAGTAGTAATTCTAAAAACAGTACGACAGAGTCATGCACTTTTTTCCAACCCAATAGATATGAATCCGTAAAATCGACTGCTTCAATTCCAAGGGTTTTCATAAAATACCTCATTAATCAGTTTGAATGAAGTCATAATCTTATTGGCGCGTGGGCTGCGAGACTTTTTTTGGCCACGGGCTGACCAAAACCATCAACTCGCTGACCATTGCTGTTCCATAAAGTCACTCTGGGATACCTACTATAAGGGCCGAGTCCGACTTGTGTGCTGGCTGGTTTGATTTTCATTCGTTTTATTCCAAAGGTATCGGCCCAAGTCTCAAACCCAGCTAGGGTGGTATGCGTCATTGTCCAACCTTTGGAACTTGCCCAAGCTCTTAAATCATTAGCAGTTGGTGGTTGGATAAATTGCCCTGCCGGGCCATGCCATCTTCCTGAGATTGAATTAAATCTAAATGGCTCAAGCATAATATTAACCTAAGTAAGTAACCCGATGCTAATTACAAATGTCTAATGGAGTGTATTTGAAAATGGCGAGTATTAAAAAACTTGAGCATCAAGTCATCATTTAGTCGTTTAGTCAATTTGCTATCTAATTGTTTTAACACAGCTAAAACCGTCTATAAATCATTATCTGGATTATTGAGTTCAAACACGTTGTATTTCTCTTTATCGTATTCCTTGTAGGAAATTGATTGCACGACTAAATCCACTGGAATTAATTTAAAACATGGGTACAAGATAAGAAATGACTTCGGCATACGTCCTAACCAGTATTCTTTAGGTATGGGATTAAGCCAAGCAATATGTTGTGTGTAGGTTTGTAGTTCAAATAAAAAGTTGAATTAAATTCAAAATACGTTGATCAATTTCATCGCTTGATCATAAACATACAAATTACTCTTATAGTTTGTCAGAGAAATATGTTGGCCTTGAACATACTGGATATCAAAGCATTGTTAACTGATAACTGAAAAACTATAGCTGGCAATTTGGCACGAATTTCTTCTAATGTTGCGTAGTGTGGAATACGCTTCACTTGATTCACTTGATAATCTTTGCACAATTCATTCTACGCTTGTTAGTTAACTATTTTTTGCTAACGTAAGCATCATTTGCAATGTGTTCATGAGCCCAGCTTTTCAATACTTCTGCTGATTTCAGAGAAGAAGAATTGCCAATATAAACTAACCACTTTTCGTCCTTTTTATACTTTTTTGCCTCAATATCTGGATACCTGTCGTTTAGTTTTTCAACTTCCTGTTGAGCTTGTTTTTCTTGATAACTTTTATAAGTTCTCACAATGACAACCTGAGAACCCGCTTCCCCAAAAACGGGCTCTGTCTGCCTATGAGTGGTTCTTTTTATGTCTATAATATACGGTTTAGACGGCCCCTCTTTCGGAAAACCTAGTTCATTAATAGCCTTTTCTACCAAAATATTAGCCGATTCTTTTGAATAAAAACCACCTAGCTGAATTACCCACCACTTTCTCTTGCTGTCTACAAATTTTTCCGCCCCTAGTGCTGAATACTTAAATCTTATTTGTTCTAGTTTCTTTTGTGACATTTTTATAGCTTTAATAGCATAAGAAGCGACAATAACTACATTTGTCCCTTTTTCAAGTTGTGATACAAATTCTTCCAATGTTGGTGTCTGATCCAGTCTAGCTGTTTCTTCTATTTTTTGTAATTGTATTTTGAGTTGTTTTTTGTCGTCTTTTAATTGCGACACTTCAGCTTGATATTGTTGCAATAAATTATCTGTTTTTTCTAACTCTCTTTGGAATTGTTCTTTGTCGTCTTGAATTAATGCAGATTGGTTCAATAATGAAAAACGACTTATACCTAAAGCAACAATCATCAATACCAAAACAGAGGCGAGTATCCAATTACTTTTTTTCAGCTTACTCGGATCGATATGAGTTATCGCTAAATGTAAATACCGACTTGCTTGTTTATACGTTGCTTCTTTCGCAATAACCTTTACTAAAAGTTTTTGTGCTTCTGATCTATTACCTTCTTTTAAGGCAATTTGCGCCTGCTGATACCATTCAGATAACTGCTGAAACTGAGATTGATTTTTTCTATTTGTCTCTATTTCAGTGACTTTATCATCACAACCCGCATTTCGATAGGCTTCTGACGCTTTCTCTAATTCACCTTTTTCATGGTATTTATCACCTAACCACCGCCAAATTTCTCGCCCTTTTTTACGTTTACCCTCTGGGTATTCTTCAGACACAAGTTCCCATATTTTAGAAATTAGCTTAATTTGCTCTGCTTCATAATCATGAAGTTGGAAAGGCTTCAGCCATGGATGTGTTGTTTTTTGTTTTTCCAAACTCAATAGAACTTTAATTAACCGAGAACGTGCCGCATCTGGTAGATATTCATACAAGGACTCCAAAATTTTACGAGCTTTGCTGAGTTGTTTTTTTTCCACAAACATGTCAGCTAGACTTTGACTCGCTTTCACATGCTTGGGATTGTTTTCAATTGCCTGATGAAAAAAATAAAATGCTTCTTTTATATTCCCGTTTTGTTGCTCATTTAAGCCTAAATGATAATAGTGTTTAGCAATTGGTACAATGTGATCTAATTTTTCTTGCACTTGGCTTAACGGTTTTTTGACAGCAATCCAACGACGGAGTAATTCAACACGAAAACGATATCCTCCCTCTGTAGGTTCAATCAAATCCCACTCTTTTAATTTTTGTGGTGCTTGTTCTAATTGTGGAAATATTACTCGTACACCACTTTCATACAATAAATTTTCTAATTGCGTTTCAGTAATCCCTTCTCTATCAGTTTTCTCTGCAAGGACAGAAGCTATAACCTGCTCTGCAGGTGGCAAACCATCCCATAGCCATTCTAAGGCACCTTCACTTTTTTCTAAGGCATTAGGAATAACATTTTCCACTTCTTGAAAAGTGATTTTAAGTCGGTGTCCATCTGGTAGTTTATCCAACCCTTCATCACAAATATCCCAAACGCAAGAACACAAACATTGGGTCAAATAGGGATGACCACAGGTTAGTTGCAAAACTTTTTCTATAGCATCGTCTGTCCAGTTGAGGATTTTATTGATTTCAGAAAGACGCACTAGTTTAATGGTATCATCGCGACTAAGTAGAGAAACACGTATAGGATCATCCACAGACTTGAACACAGATTTGGCAATCCTGGTTAGATCATCAATTTGACGACCAATAACAAATACAAAATTGAGACGTTTAAGATCAATCGTTAACAAGTAGTCGCGCACGTAAGGAAAAAAAGCGGTTCCCGCTTTTTCTGAGTCTGGATCATCCAATACATCAAATTCATCAAACAACAATATTAATGACTGTTCCGTAGGCAAATTTTTTAGCAAATTAGGTAGCCAAATTTCACGGAAGGTCATTTCGGGTTCTGCCCCCAAAGCAGGTTTGTCGTCTTCTTTTCCTAACGCATCATTTATTTTGCGTGCCAATTCCCATAACAGCGTTTCCAAAGAGTTTTGAGCTTGGTTTTGTAAATCAAAATAAATGGGAATGTAAGCACCTGTCTTCGGTAACTTCGCTTCCAATTCTCGTAATACTGATGTTTTACCAATGCGTCGCTGTCCATAAAACACAATAGCATTTCCTTGAGGATGAAGCAAAACACGCCCTACTTTTCGTAAAATATCTTGTCGTCCAACAAAAGCAGGGCTATTGCCGACAGCATTACCAGTAATATAAGGATTTTGGAGTTCCATCTGTTTTTATTAAGGAGTGTTCATCCAGAATATATTTTTATTGTTCTTACTTAACAGTGTGTCATTTCGTTTGCGCGAGAAATCTGGTTTCACCTCAATGACTGATTTAATATTTCTCATCAAATCGTAAATGATACTTGGGTTAAAATGAACGGGTTTCTGAATGGATAGTAATGAAGTTAAATGTTAACAAAAAATAGTTTACTATAGTGCTTTGCAAATGCAAGTCATTTCTTGCACAGTTCTTGCGCTGTTTTATCAGTCACACAGTCTAAAAAAACGCGAGGACATACTTGCCACTCGCCATGATTATCTTTTTTGATAAAGCCTTGTTTTTTAAGTTCATACAATTCATCTTTAAAACCAGACACATCAAGTTTTCGTGCCAGAGAAAGAAAAGCTTGACACCTATTTGCAGACCATGAGTGTAACACATTATTTAGTATCACTTTTACCTGATCATAAAAAATGATCTCTGCACTTTTAATAGCCTCTTTTTCTCCTGTGTCATAAGCATCCCACAAAGTAGTTGCAGCGATGTGTAAAAGATAGGGATGTCCGTCTGCTTTTTCTTTTATAAAGGAACAATCTTCTTGACTCAACTGACGAACACTTTGACGCAATAAGCTATCTATTTCCTTTTCTAATAAAGCGCCTAAAATCATTTGGCCAGATTCCATAAAATTGAGATAAGGTGAACCGGGGTTTAAAAGCTTTGTCTTATGATGAAATTGAAGTATCGAATTATTCAAGGTAAGAATTAAAACTAATGAACTGGGATTACGAGAAGATGCCAGTGTACGCAAGCCACCAAAAAATTCAGGACGATTTAAATAAGGACGCTGCAATAATTCCTCAAATCTATCTAACATCAATACTAATCGCCAATTTTCTTGTTTCAGTTGTGCAATGAGTTTGTCAAGGGAAAAATGGTCAAACTGATTATCTTGACAGGCTTGATAAGTTTTAGACAGTGTCAAACCATTCTCATCAGCCATTTTTTCTTGGAGTGCTATTAAAGCATATTGCCAAAATTGTGCTTGACTACATTTTTTGCTCAATGTGGCAATATCTAAATAAGAAAAAATTAATTTGTTTCCCTTATCACCATAATGTTTTGTGCGTTGTTCTGAATCTTCATGACGAATATAATCTAACATTGAAGTTCTTTCACTTTCAAATGAACCAATAATAGCACTGGATTGCCCCGTTTCAATTCGTCTGACGAGACTACGTATTTCTTTCTGTCGAGTGCCAAATAAGTCAGAATAGTTTTTGGTATATTCCTTACTAAGTTGTTGCTTATTGCGTCGTGCTTTGATTAGCATGACTAACCATATTAGCCCTATGATGGCTAACGTAACGGCAAAGACAAGCGCAATGATGGGCTCAAAACTTTTAAGGTATGCAGCTAGTCCCATAAGCATCAGTCCAACAATCAATCCCCCAACAATGTTCAAAGTAAAATCAGATTTTGTCATTCATAATTCCTTTTAGAATAGTAATACCTTTATAAATTGTGACATTCTAATTAATAATACTAATTTCAAATTCATAATTTTGAAAGCTTAGCCAGAATGAATGGAGAATACGCAGAATCTATCCTCTCATTTTTAGGCTTGAACTTTCAAGATATATTATAAGTTAATATTTTTATTAAATTTATCATAAAAATGTCCGCTCATATGAATAAATGGGTGAAATTTTGATTGATCCCATTGATTATGAAAGCATTTCACCTAATTACCAACATGAGCGGAAATTTAATATTTTGAGCTTGAGAGTTATATTAGAATATTAGTCAATTCTAATTTGAACAGTGAGTTAAATATTTATAGCATAGCTGTTAACATCAGTAAAACCCAAAACTGGCATGAACAGTGTTTCACATATTCACGCAAAAGTTTCGCTCCGCGAAACTTTTGCGTGAAATAAAGTTGTGTGCAACTTTTGCGTGAACTTCGGTGTGCTACGCTAAATGTGAAATAGATTTGTTCAAACCCCTCATTTTCTGTTTAACATTTGCGTGAAATCCTGTTGAGCACTACAAAATTCGTCATAATTAATCTGTTTCTTGTCATGATTTGTACTACTTAAGTATAACACTCAATTAAATGGACTAATGACAAGACGGCATGACGAAATCCTCACGCCGTTTCATTTTAGCGCGATACCTCTTTTATTCTGTTTGAGGGCAATTTGTTCTCTCATTATGCTTTCCAACAACAACAGCTTTGTATAGACAAGCAAGGCGCTTGGGCCGCTTTGGGGCAAGTAGATAGGGCATTATTAGAGGGCATGCTGGCCGATTCCTATTTTGCGAAACCCATTGTGAAAAGTACGGGCCGTGATTATTTTAATCTCAATTGGTTAAGCCACCACACTAAGGGCCTGTCTATCGGGCCTGAAGACATCCAAGCTACTTTATGTCAATTGACTGTCACCAGTATTGCACAAGCAGTTTTGCCTTATAACCCACAACGTTTGTTAGTGTGTGGCGGCGGCGTACATAACCCGCTATTGATGAGCGGATTAGCGCAACACTTGCCTAATTGCGTGGTTGAATCGACAATGGCTGTTGGGCTCGATCCAGATTTAGTAGAGGCTGTCTGTTTTGCGTGGTTGGCTCAACGACGTTTGGATGGGCAGGCTGGTAACTTGCCTTCCGTCACTGGGGCACATCAGGCCGTCGTGTTGGGGGGAATTTATGTATAGTTAAATGGGGCCTGCAATAAACACACGTTACCCACCCTACATAGAAGGCAACAAACACACGTTACTCACCCTACATAGAAGGCAACAAACACACGTTACTCACCCTACATAAAAGTTGCTAATTCCCAATTCCTAATTGAAAATTTCAATAAGGGTAATAGGTAATACCCTTTTGACCAATCCCCTAATCAATCTGATGATAAAACGATAATATCTGTTATAAAACAATCAGTTAAATATTTTCTTAAAATCGGATCTAATGACAATCACATTTAACAGCAAAAAAAAAGCTTGTCTCCAAATTAAGACTATGGTAGAGTGTGCCGCCTTTGAAATAACGGGCGCGTAGCTCAGTGGTAGAGTACTACCTTGACATGGTAGTGGTCGGTGGTTCGATCCCACTCGCGCCCACCAATTATTTTAGAAGAATAACCATTCATAATTAATCCCAAATCAAAAACACCACACCAGTGGTTCTTCCTTTCATCAATTCCCTTTTTTCAAGGGGGGATTGTTTTTCATGTCAATAATTAATATATAACACATAAGCACTTATTTTAGTGCTTTTTTTATTTGTGTTAAATGGAATTTAATTATGCCCACGATTACCTTGCCAGACGGCAGTCAACAAACTTATGAAAATCCCGTGACAGTGAGCTTCGTCGCTCAAAGCATTGGTGCTGGCCTCGCCAAAGCGGCTTTAGCAGGAAAGGTGAATGATCGATTGGTAGACACCTCTTTTCTGATTGAAGACGATGTGCAATTGGCCATTATCACTGATCGCGATCCTGAAGGCCTAGAAATCATACGCCATTCTTGTGCCCATTTAATGGCGCAGGCCGTTAAATGCCTATTTCCAGAAGCGCAAGTGACGATTGGCCCCGTCATTGAAAACGGTTTCTATTACGATTTTGCCTACAAAAACAGTTTTACGCTTGAAGATTTAGACAAAATTCAAGCCAAAATGGAACAACTGGCCGCCCAAAGTTTACCCATTACACGCTCTGTCATGCCACGCGATGAGGCCAGCGCCTTTTTTAGGGCATCAAAAGAAGAATATAAAGCCCAAATTATTGACTCAATTCCCGCTAACGAACCATTATCTCTCTACCAACAAGGCGATTTTACCGATTTATGTCGAGGGCCGCATGTACCCAATACCAATAAATTAAAGGCCTTTAAATTAAGCAAAGTGGCTGGGGCCTATTGGCGGGGCGATTCAAATAATGAAATGTTGCAACGCATTTACGGTACCGCATGGGCCAATAAAAAAGAGCTTAAAGCCTATTTGCATCGCCTAGAAGAGGCCGAAAAACGTGATCATCGTAAACTCGCTAAACAATTAGACTTATTTCATGTCCAACCCGAAGCCCCCGGTATGGTATTTTGGCATGACAAAGGTTGGCAAGTTTATCAACAAATTAAAACTTATATTCGTCGAGTCTTGCGTGATCACGGTTATCAAGAAGTCAATACCCCACAATTAGTAGATCGATCATTATGGGAAAAATCAGGGCATTGGGACAAATTTGGTGATATGATTTTCACCACGCAATCCGAAAATCGCGATTATGCTGTCAAACCCATGAATTGCCCTTGCCATATTCAAATTTTCAATCAAGGCTTAAAAAGCTACCGCGATTTACCTTTACGCTTAGCCGAATTTGGCTCTTGTCATCGCAATGAACCCTCTGGTACATTACACGGGTTAATGCGAATACGCAGTTTTGTTCAAGATGATGCCCATATTTTTTGTACAGAAGATCAGATACAAAGTGAAGTCTCTGCATTTATTGATTTATTGTTAAAAGTCTATGCTGATTTCGGCTTTCAAAACATTATCGTCAAATTATCAACTCGTCCTGAACAACGCATTGGTAGCGATAATATTTGGGATAAAGCTGAAAAAGCATTAGAATTAGCACTGAATCATAAAGCCTTAGATTGGGAATTGCAGCCCGGCGAAGGCGCATTTTATGGGCCTAAAATAGAATTTATACTCAAAGATTGTCTTGAGCGTGTTTGGCAATGTGGCACAATTCAAGTGGATTTTTCCATGCCTGGCCGTTTAGGGGCAACATACATCGCCTCTGATGGCAGTAAACAAGTGCCCGTCATGTTGCATCGGGCCATTTTAGGCTCATTGGAACGTTTTATTGGTATATTAATTGAAGAATATGCTGGGGCATTCCCCACATGGCTCGCGCCTGTGCAAGCCGTCATACTGAATATTACTGATCAACAGGCCGACTATGCCAAGCAAATAGAGGCGCACTTGGTAAAAAACGGATTTCGTGTCGCAGTAGACTTGAGAAATGAAAAGATTGGGCTTAAAATTCGTGAGCATACCTTACAAAAAGTACCCTATCTATTGGTACTCGGTGGACGAGAAGTTGAAAATCAACAAGTGGCTGTGCGATTGCGAAAGGGTGAAGATAAAGGTACCATGACACTTGAAGCCTTTATCGAACTACTGAACGCAGACATGGCATGCCACGTCTAGGAGGACACTTACATTACTCACGAAAAACAACGTACACGTTTGAATCAAGCTATTACCGCACCTCAAGTACGGTTGATAGATGTTGAAGGTGAACAAATTGGCATCGTTTCCAGCCATGAGGCACAAGAAAAAGCCCAAGAGGCTCGTTTAGATTTAGTAGAAATTGTTCCTAACGCTAAACCGCCAGTATGCCGAATTATGGATTACGGCAAGTTTTTGTTTGAAGAAAACAAAAAACGTAATAAAGCCAAGAAGAAACAAAAACAGGTACAACTGAAGGAAATCAAATTTCGGCCCTCAACAGAAGAAGGGGATTATCAGGTAAAACTACGCAACCTGATACGTTTCCTAGAAGAAGGGGATAAGGCCAAAATCACTTTACGCTTTCGTGGCCGAGAGATGGCCCATAGAGAACTGGGTTTCAAACTGCTCAATCGTGTTAAAGCGGATTTATCTAAATACGGGATAGTTGAACAAGAGCCGAAAATGGAAGGTCGGCAAATGGTAATGGTGTTTGGCCCAAACAAAAATTAGCCCCCGTGTGGGGTCGTGAAAATTCCGATTGTGGCCTGAATTGAAAAGACTAAAATGTTTCTAAAACATTTTTGTTATTGGATTTTTGGGTTTCAATCGGCCTTTTCACCCTTTCCCTTTCCCTATCAAAAATCATTCTACCTTGATAAATCAAAAGTTTGGGAACGCATTTTTTTAGCCAAGCGTAGTAGATAAGGGAAAAGCCATTCAGGCAACTCCCAAATAATTAATATACCAGTTTACTAATAAGAGCGGCATGTAGGGGCAAGCCCTAGTGGTTGCCCTTATGTGGTATATTCATTTTTTGGAGTGGCCTCATTTTAAACCTAATGCGGAGTATATCCATGCCTAAAATGAAAACCAATCGCGGTGCCGCCAAACGCTTTAAACGCACCGCAAGTGGCGGCTTGAAACGCGGCCAAAGTCACCGAAGACATATCCTCACCAAAAAAAGCACCAAACGTAAACGCCATCTGCGCGCTCCCATCATGATCGACAAAGCGGATACCGCTATGGTCAAACGACTACTACCCTATTCGTGAGGATAACAGAAAATGCCAAGAGTAAAACGCGGCGTGACAGCGCACGCCAAACACAAAAAGATTTTAAAAGAGGCCAAAGGCTATCGTGGTGCTCGCAGCAACGTGTTTCGCGTTGCCAAACAAGCCGTGATAAAAGCAGGGCAATATGCCTACCGAGATCGCCGACAACGTAAACGCCAATTTCGGGCCTTATGGATAGCGCGAATCAATGCCGCAGCGCGAGAATGCGGATTATCTTACAGCCGTTTCATTAACGGTTTACACAAAGCCGGCATAGAAATTGACCGAAAAGTCTTAGCGGATTTAGCCGTCTTTAACAAAGATGCGTTTGCCGCTTTAGCAGATCAGGCTAAGGCAGTGCTGGTGTAATTCACTCATCGTTATACATAAATCAAAACGTAGGGTGGGTAACGGGTTTTTGTTGCCCACCATTTAAAATCAAAATGTATTTCACGCGCTTTGTTTCGCTCCGCGAAACAAAGCGCGTGAAATGGTGGATAACGGGTTTTTGTTGCCGGCCCCATTTAAATTTTAAAATATTATTAAAATCAAATAATTAAAGACTTGTGTATAACGATGAGGGTGCAACCTGGGTTGCTGGGGTTGCATTCCAATCTTCTCCAATCTTCCCCACCTGTCGAAAGCATTATGTCATACCGTGATTTTAAAACAGTTGCAGAAGTCACCACAAAATTCGGCATTAAGGTTAATAAAAAACCATTTATTGATACCTTGAGTCTCAAAATCACACCAATCTACTTTACGGATATTACTGAAAAATTGAATAGCACCATAAGTTTTATTAACGAGGTGGCTACCTGTGAAGATATTATCAAACCTATATTAAATCTGGTTGAGAAAAAATATGATGCATTGCATGTTTGGTCTCACGTCACCTACAACGTTAATAAAGAAAAGGGGTTAGTAGGTGAGCCTGATTATCTAATAGCCCCCATGACTGTTCAGGCTCTTATGTCAATTCCTCCAATCTGTGTCATAGAAGCCAAACAAGAAAAATTTGATGAGGGGTGGGCACAGGCTTTAGCTGAGATGATTGCGGCTTCCAGTCAAGGTATGGCAACATGTTATAGTATAGTAACAACAGGAAAGGCTTGGGAATTTGCTAAACTAGAAAATAACGTCTTTACCAAAGTTCCTAACCAAATATCGGCTACGGATAATTTGCAAAAGGTTTTTGATACCTTGAATTGGTTATTTGACAGGGCAAATAAGTTGTTAAGAAACGAGCTTAAAACAACTTAGTCAACTTTTTATCAGGTTATTTATTTATCTTCGACAGCCATTTGAACAAAGTGTGGAAATGCTTGAAAACAAAGAAGAATAGGTTAATCATTTTTGATTGATACAAATTTATATAAACCGATCTGTACCACACTCACGCCAGGTGATGCTATGAGGGCTTATAGAGAAAATTTTGGGTTATCACCAACAGAATTACCTCAAAAACTGGGCACCACTGGCGAAACAATTGTTCAGTTGGAATGTAATCAGTGTGACATTAATCAAGAACTGGCACAAAAGCTTAGCGCATTATTTGAAGTACCGATTGAAAGGTTTCTTTAAATCAATATTCAAGTTTTTGGCCGTATACAAGATGGGTTTCCCATTTTGTTGCCATGCAATGCCTGTCTCATTTCTCTCTCAAGGCGGAATTTTTTCCCGCCTTAACCTATCCTGTCATCCCCCAATTCACCAAATCAACACTATGCTTGATCCAAAATAACCTATTTGATTTAGCTTACGGCCTCCTCGTCACTTTATTTATAGCCTTCTTTTTCAGTATCATACTCAAACAACAGGGACTTCAATGGCAAAAATCCCTGCTTTGGGGGCTCATTTTCGGCATCCTCAGTGGCGCACTCACAACAATGATATTGCATATCGAATCTCATAACCTGATGCTAATAGGCCTGACGCTTGGTACACTGATCGGTATAGGAGCCAGTTTACTCTTTGCCTTTCCTTATCTGTTTGTCAAAAAAATGGCATCAACTTGGGCTGGACTCATTACTGGCATACTGATTAGCGGCAGTGTTTATCTATTTATTCATGGCTTGACCGATGAGAATACTTCTATTTGGATAAGCATCAGCTCAAGTCTATTGCGTGACAGCGATTTTTTCAGTCGTTTTCTCCAATCAATGGATACGCAGATTTTAAAATGGATTATCTTGCTTGGTGTACTCACCTTTTTCGGCATCACTTGGCGCTGGTGGCAAGCCATTTTATTGTATCCATTTGTTTCTGCATGGAATTTATTAGTTTACCGTGCTGAACAACGTCGTACTCAAGCCACGCAAAGTTTATTTCCTTGGCATAGCGTCTGTTGGGATGAACGGCAATATTTACCCCTATTTGGTTTAGAAGACTATCTCATTCTCCTGAGCGAGCGTTATCCAACTTCAGGAGAATCGGCTATTGCTTATGTTAGCACCACTCAACAACGGTGGGCATCCCAAGCCGCACAACTCGAATTAGATGCTCGGCATTTGCAAAATTGTCAAAACCTAGAAGAAATCAGTCAGGCACGGAAAATCGCCACGGGCGAATTTAAAGGGCTTGCCAGTTCATTTTTACAAAGCTTAGCTCATATCAGTCAAGATGTTACCGCCGCTTTGAGACACACCAACCGTTATCATCAACGCTTAATGCTCAAAGAGATTGAGGAGCGTTTAAACGTTTTACGACGAGAATTAACACGTAGTCATGAAAAGTACGCAGAACGATTTATTCCCATTGTCGAACATTGGCAAAGCATCATCTCAGCGTTTGTCTCAAACGATCTCAGTTAGGAATCGTCACAAAATAAATTGGAGATTTATTGTTTGCTGAATTTCTTATGGGCGAACACTAAAGGAGAGCCCCTACGACCCTATATGTTGTAGGGGCGAACCTGCGTGTTCGCCCTTTATCCACCTTGAAAATATATAAAACGGGAAGTTATTTCGTGATCATTCCTTAATAAAAAATGATGAAATCACATCTTTTATTAATCATCTCATTCTCATCATTTAAAAAACAGTTTTGGCATTGTGCCATCGTGTAATTGCCGACACAATTCTTTTCATTTTTACAAACTCGAACGATTTCTTGATCCATTTTAAAAAAGAAGACGTTATCAGGTATTTGACAAATAATGATTTCTTTCAGGGCATTTTCTTCAGTTTGTTTTTCTAAAAGCCTCACCCGATTATCTTCAATTTTTAGCCCAAGTTTAGGATTAATCAGATTGTGTCATTTCATGATTCTAACAAGTTATCAATAGCCGAAATGAGTTGATTTGATGTTTCATCAATCTGAACAATGGCCTCATCAAAACCGCTTTGTATCATACCATATTCATCTGTTTCAACTTCTGAAACGCTCCCCTCTATATCAGTAATATAAGCTTTCAAATCTTGAGCCTGTAAAATATCATTGGGTGTATAACCATGTTGCTCCATAAGCTTTGATTTTTCAGGAAACTCGTTGGCGAACATCAATAAATTATTAAGTTCCTTGATAATATAATCGCTATGCGTTGTGATAAATACTTTGATACCCGCATTCACTAAATTCACCAACAAACGAGCGATTTTGATTTGATTTTCGGGATGCAAATTGAGTTCAGGTTCATCAATAAATAAAATATCGCCTTTTTCGGCGAAGTGTTTGAGCCAAAGATGTAAATCAAATAAAGCCCGAACTGAGGTGGAAGCCATGTAATAAGGCAAGGCTTTATGGGTTGTTTTATCTCTCACAATTTTGTGTCCATCTATGATTTCATATTGGACTCTCAACATATCCTCAATATAAGTCACTAATCCTGGATAGTCTTGTTTTAAAAAACTATTTGATTTAATGACATTATCATAATCGCGCGCAAAAGTAATATTCCTTTCAATTGGCAAGGCAAAACGAGCAAGACTTTCTTCTAATAAACTGAAATCACGAGTTTTAGTCAATTTTTTGATTAATTCGTTTTTATGTTTATCCAATTCTTTTTGGAATAATTGAATCCCAGTTCTTTCCGCCGACGCGATAAAGGGACTAGAACGTTCTTCTAAACAAGATTCAATAAATGAGTCTAAAGATTTCTGACTCTTATCAGTATTAATATTATCTCGGTCAATCTGAAATTCAGAATCAGCAAATTCATCTGGATTGACATTAAAAATATGACACAACTGTTGACTATAAAGTGTGCTTAATTGTTTGTTAAAACGCTTTAACTTTTCTTCATCAGAAATATTTTCTAATTTATGAATATCTGCCCATGCTTTTGTCAAGAGTTCAAATTTTTCATACAAAAAACCATAGATTGAATAGGTAATATAAGTTTTGCCAGTGTTATTTTTTCCACAAACCACCGTCAATTGACCAAGTTCTATCTTGGCATTTTTGATAGCACCAATATTTTTTAGTTCAAAGTACATAGGGATGTTCCTAACGAAATGTGTAGAAGTTCAAAAAAAGAGTTCGTGTGACAGATTATGTCAATCACAGAAAAAAAGGGCAGTTTAAGTATTTTTGAAATATTTATTATATCACATTAATTTGACTCTGACCCCTGGGGTGTGTCTGTTCATGGATTTTGGCTATTTTTTTTTCAACCTCGATTTGTAGGGTGGGATCGCTTAGCGCCAATGAACTCAATATAAACCCAGATTTCACCGCCCGCTTGCCCACCATCCCACTTCAGGGAATAAAAATAGGGTGAAAAAACACCCCAGCTTTGCCCCAACGTACGCTCGTAGGGGCGTACCGAAAGTGTTTGCCCTTAAAGTTAAAATTTAACAAAACGGGAAGTGATTTCGTGATCATTCTTAATAAAATTGAACATGTGAAAATAGCTCGTTGATGCGGAAAGGATAGAACGCTGATTTGACTGATTAAACTGATTCACGCTGATCAATCAACAAAATAGATTATATATAGCTTTTGCGTAAAATACCTACCGTTGTAGGGGAATTCCTAAACTATTGATTTTCTAAGGCGGGCTGGTTTAAAGGTGTTGCCTATTTTTAAAGGGGAAACTAACATGGTGGGCAAGCGGGCGGTGAAATCTGGGTTTGTATTGAGTTTAATCTCGCCCGCTTACCCACCCTACGAAACATCCACGCGCAAGCCCTTTTTTGTATTTAATCCAAACGAAAAAAATTAACCCTAAAATAATAAAATATGTTCAATGATACCCGTGCTTTACAAACTCTGAAAGGCCTCTTTCAAGATCAGCCTGATGTGTTAAAAATGCTGAACTTCCGTAAGTTAGATTTAAAGCATTTAACGGATAAGCAATTGATTCTGGAACAAAATCAGAGAAAATTATATATATGCTTTACCGGTTAATTTATATGCCACAGGCCGAACTGGTGCGGGCAAAACCTCTTTGGGAAACAGTCTGTTAGCTTCGCCTGTTGAGGCACCTATTATGGAAACGCATGGTTATATGGATTGTACCCGCGCTGTGCAATATGTCGCGTTAAAAAGCAATTTACGTTATTATGATTTACCCGGCATTGGTAGTGATGAAAATCTTGAAAACATTAATCGAGCCGCTTTATGCATACCTCAAATTGATGATCATAGTATGGGCGTTGTGCCTATTGAGGAGATAACGATACTGGATTTTTCTAACCCGCCACATGTGAAACCGATTTTGGTTAAAGATCACAATCCAACTCTTGCACATTGGCAAGCGCCTGCTAATCAACTGTATGTCGGGCCTGATATTATTCTTTATGTCGTTGCGCCACATGGGCAATTTATCCGTGAAGATCGCAGCTATTTGAGCGCGCTTCTGAAAGCACAACAACTGCATTCTCAAAATAATAAAGTGATCTTTGCTCTGAATCTCTATCATCATCCCGATGGCACGCTTAAACCGACACCACAAGAAATTGAAGATGTGCAACGACATCTTACCCAGATTTATCAGCGGTTTTACAACACGATTCCTCCTATTGTTGAGATTGATGCCTTGCGCGGTACGGGCCTCCATCAAATGACTGAACTGATGTGCCAAATCTTACCCGCTGAAAAGATTGGTAATATACAGCAAGTCTTGAAAGCTGAACTCAAGCAGATTGCTTATCAAGAGCGTAGTCGTCGATATCGGCAATTACTGATTCAGATTGCTAGTCGCTTAGCCACTTATCCGGTTGATACGTCGATTGGAAAAGGCCTTTTACGAGAAGCTTATGCGGCAATTTGTGACTATAGCATCAGGGTTTTTAATCTCAGAAATCAGGGGGCTAAGGAGACAACTGAAATGTCTGCACTGGTTGAACGTTTGGCTAGGGAAACAAAACGAGCGCGTGAGCAAGCCATTAAAGTGAAAGTTAAGGATGTGGAAGAGCAAGAAGTCACCAGTGATGAAGTCGTTAAATATGAACCGAAAATTGAAGAAGTGGAAGTCACGGAGCAAAGGCCTGAATATTATACTGAAACGGTTCTGGTGAAACGTTCTGGGACTTCGCGTTTTTTGACGACTTTATCAGAAATTGCGGCAGTTGGCGTGACTTCACCGATTTGGTTGGCGCAAATGGCCGGAACTGCCTTAGGTTTGAGAAGCGACAAAAAAATGATGGCTGATAATATCATCGATGACTTTAATCCTGATTTCTATAAAAAGGAAAAAGTCGCTCAAGTGAGAACTAAAATCATCACGCGCATAGAAGAGCGTTTTATGGGCCTGAAAGAAATGAGAGAAAAGATCACTCGGAAAGTGCCCGTGGTTGTCGAAACTGAACAAGAAGTGGGTAAAAAATATCTTCAAGGGGGGTATAAAGTGGTTGAAAATGTGTTGGCAATCGGTTTAGGTATGGAAAAGCTTGATTCCGCATCGGATTTCTCTATTGGTTTTGAAGAAGCGTTTCAGGCAGGCGTGCAACAAGTAGGCGCTTTGCTGAGTGATCATCAAGAACAAATCAATCAATTAAGCGAAAATGAAGGGCCTGATATTGCAGAGGCCAAAATTCGTGTGATTTTGGAAAAGGCTTTAATATAGCTTTTTCAACACAGAGAACACAGAGTAGCACAGAGTGCCACAGAGAATATGAGGCACGATAAAAACGTTTCGCATTTGGTGAAGAGTATATAAAAATCGTAGGAGTAATGATATGAATATTTATTTTGAGCAACTGGGGCCCATCAATCAAGGAGAAATCAATCTGAATGATTTCACCCTATTATGTGGGCCCAATAATACCGGCAAAACGTATGCGATGTATTCTTTGTATGGTTTGCTGAATAAGCATTTTGAAGTCTATTTTGATTTTTTACCAGACGTTTTGCGTCAATTGGCCGAAAAAAACGTTTATCAAGTCGATTTGCGTGATCTCATGGCGCAACACTTTGATAGCATGATTCGACAAATAGAGGAGAGTTTTCATAAACAATTGCCTCGCTTATTCAGTGTAGATGTGTCTGAGTTTTCAAATACCCAAATCAAGCTGACTTTGGATCGGGATGTCTTGTTGCAACGTGCCATAGACAATGAGTGCAAAACCAAATTAAGCTTGGGTAAGGAAAAAGAGTGGTTTTTATATATTGAAAAAGCGGCCAATCAAACTAAACTCACGCTCAGTTTGCGGGAAACTAACCTGCCTCAAGAGATTTTAATCGCTTTTATTTCTGCCCACATTGTGAAACTGATCTTTTCTCACATCTCGCGCCGTTGTTTTTTACTGCCCGCTGAGCGTAGCGGACTTAATCTGTTTTTTAAGGAATTATCCAGCATTCGTAACCGGCTTTTGCATCAAGCACAAAAAGATCAGTTCAATGCGATGGCTGTCTTACAAGACATTGTGGCAGCTCGCTATGCAGAGCCTGTTTCTGATTATCTTGAATTTCTAAACAGCTTAGATGCCGTTAAACAATATAAAGGTCAGTTTTGTGCAACGGCTCAGGAGATAGAGAACAAAATCCTGAAAGGTCAATATGAGGTTTCTGAGCATGGAGAGGTTTATTTTTTACCCCATAATAGTGGGCAAAAAAAGATGCCATTGCACTTTACCTCTTCTACCGTGAAAACGTTTTTTGGTTTAGTTTTTTATCTCAATCATTTGGCACAGAAAGGGGATTGTCTGATGATTGATGAGCCGGAATTGAACTTGCACCCCGAAAATCAGCGCACTATCGTTAGGATTTTAGTCGCACTGGTTAATGCCGGCTTGAAGATTATTGTCAGTACCCACAGTGATTATTTTGTTCGGGAATTAAATAATTTAATTTTATTTAACCGGGATTTCCGTCAATCTGCTGAATTGAAGCAAAAATACGGTTACGCACCAACTGACGCTTTGGATCGTCGCGACATTTCCGCTTATCTATTTGATCACAATAAGATTACGCCACTTCAATTCATCCCGGATGAAGGCATTATTGCAGAGACTTTCGATAAGGTCATCGGAAGCCTGAATCAATCTTCCCACGATATTTACTATACGATACAGGAAGAACTAGAGGAGCAGGAAGCCGATGTCTGAACAAAAGCCTTTGGTTAAATTATTACCCGATTTAATTGCCCAAGCGTTTCACCTCCCCATCCAGACTGGCAAAGTCCGTATAACAGAAGATCAAGCTCATGCGACTTGTCGTTGGGTGGAAATCAAAATGAAACAATCTGTGCCCTCTTTTTGTTTTTCCATTGATCAATCACGCAGGTGAAAACGATCCGATTTTTCCCTTTTTTAACCCAGAAAAAACGGGCGTTTGCAGTAAAAATGATGCCTTTTTGGTTTGTCAGAAGAACCAACAAGTTTATGTTTTTCTGATTGAGTTAAAATCAGGTAATCCAGGGACTTATCTCAAGCAACTTCGTGCGGCACAGGTTTTTTTTCAATTTATTATTGCGCGTATCAAATTGTACTATACCTGTAGTCATAGTCTGGATAAGCTACAATTTCGGGGACTTTTGTTTTCTTCTCGACAGACTCTAACTAAGGGTATGATAAAACGAAACACGGTTATTTTTACTGACAGAAACGGTTTGCAGGTGACGGAACAAGATTGCAATCAGACGTATCACTTACAGTCTTTTTTGGACTGAAAGGCTATATATTTTCAGATAATTTTCATGTGGGCGAACACGCAGGTTCGCCCTGGGGGTGTTAAATATAAACACATTTCTTGGTTCATTTTTTCACCCTATTTTTATTCGGAAAAGGAGGAATGGTGGGCAAACGGGCGGTGAAATCTGGGTGTATATTAAGTTCATTGCCGCCCGTTTACCCACCCTACAAATCTTGGGTGAAAAAAAAGTCATCCCGTACCTGAACAGACACACCCCAGGTTCGCCCCTACACACACGC
>Ga0209834_10000466_pt1 | contig 24907 bp, 19 predicted proteins | sample Mar14236cmmetaG_FD_184134 | JGI IMG/M metagenome (GOLD analysis project Ga0209834, IMG submission 184134) | Marine hydrothermal vent microbial communities from Guaymas Basin, Gulf of California to study Microbial Dark Matter (Phase II) - Marker... ...
GCTGTAATCGGAGAAGGTGAAGAGATCATTATAGAGATCCTTGAAACCTACGTGAGATCTCAGCCAGGAAATTCGAAGCTCGGCAAACTCAACCAGCTGAAAGAGATAAAAGGCCTCTATATACCAGCTTTTTATGAGCCGGTTTATAATGCTGATGGAACATTTTCCAAACTGAAAAAAACGGTCGCGGAAGCGCCCGACCAGATCCTGAAAAGGATTGTTGGAAAACTTCCACCACCACCAAAAAAACCTATTGTTCCCTATATTGATACGGTCCACAATCGGGCGCCCCTGGAGATCATGCGGGGCTGCACGCGCGGATGCAGATTTTGTCATGCAGGGATTGTTACCCGTCCCGTGCGTGAACGACCCGTTGAAGAGATCCTTGAGACCATGGACACCTTGATTCCTAACACCGGGTATTCAGAAATTGGCCTATTATCCTTGTCCTCTTCTGACTATACGCAAATTGTTGATCTGGTTGAAGCCATAAACAAACGCTTCGCGGGTCAGAATATTGCCATTTCCCTGCCCTCACTGCGCATCGAGTCTGTTTCAGTATCCTTGATGGATGCCCTATCTGGCAAAAGGCGTAGCGGCTTTACCCTCGCTCCTGAAGCAGCCACAGAACGACTGCGCAATATCATCAACAAACCCATCTCTGACCAACAGCTTCTTGATACAGCTAAAGAGATCTACCTGCATGGCTGGCATACCATAAAACTGTACTTTATGATCGGCCACCCGACTGAGACGCTTGCCGATGTCGAGGCAATTGCCGATCTGTCAAAACGAGTACTACAGGTTGGCATTCAGACCATAGGCAACCGGGCCAAGGTCAATGCCAGTGTAGGTACCTTTGTCCCCAAACCCCACACCCCCTTTCAGTGGGTTGGCGTTACGCCCCAGGACGAGATCACTGAAAAACTGGATCTGCTTCAAAGAGAACTTCGCGGAAGAGGGTTGAAACTAAACTGGAACGATCCACGCGAAACTCATTTTGAATCATGGCTTTCCAGGGGTGACCGCAAGCTCGCAGAAGTCATCTACAAAGCCTGGCAGAGTGGAGCCAAATTTGACGCCTGGCGGGAGCATTTTGACTTTACTCTTTGGCAGGAAGCGTTCGTTGAAGCAGGATTAGACCCTGAATTCTATTCAACCCGGGTTCGCACAGAAGACGAAGTTTTCCCCTGGGATCATATCAACCCAGGCGTGAAGAAATCCTTTTTATTGGAAGACTATCAATGGAGCCAGGAAGGGAAACCCAGGGCGGATTGCCGGGGAGATTGTTTTTCCTGCGGAATTCTCCCTGCCTATAACGACCTCAGGCATCAAAACCCGGGAACTCACTGGTTGTGCCCGGAAGTGTCACGCGGCAAATAATCTTATGAAAAAACAGCGCGTTAGAATAACGTTTTCCAAAACTGAAGCCATGCGTTTTACCGGTCACCTGGATCTGATCCTAACCTGGGAAAGGACTTTTCGCCGGGCTGCCCTGCCCCTGTCTTATAGCGAAGGATTCAATCCCAGACCTATCATGAACTTGGCTGTCCCCCTGCCTTTGGGATTTATCAGTTCAGCTGAAATAGGAGATTTTTGGCTTTCCGATGAATTTACCCCCGATCAGATACGCAATTCGTTGGATAAGTCCCTGCCGCCAGGTTTAATTGTCCATGATGTACAGGTGATTCCACAACTTCACGGTGGTAAACTCCCATCCCTCATTGAAAGATCCGATTACATGATCACACTACCCGACAACTATCCTGGCCTGCAAGAGAAGATCGATCTTTTACTTCAATCCTCTCAGTGTATCCGCACCAGAAAAAGAAAAGAATATGATCTCAGACCATTGATTCACGATATCATGCTGGTACCGCCAGAAGATGGTTCACCACCTTCATTAAAGGTCAGCTTATTAATTCTGCCCAGTGGCACGGGCCGCCCGGACGAAGTCCTATCAGCGCTGGAAATCCTTCCCCACGAAACGATCATCTGCAGGACCGCTATAATCCTCAAGACAGGCGAGGAAAAATAAATGGGCGTACTGATGTCGATCATCGCCGGGGTCCTGCCAATGGCATTTTATGCCTGGATTCTGTACTACCTGGATCGATACGAAAGGGAACCTGTCAAGCTTCTGATCGGTGTTTTTTTATGGGGGGCAGTGATCGCCGCAGGTGCTGCCTTTGTGATCAACTCGATCACCAGTAGCGGGATCTATTTTCTCACTCAAAGCGAATTTGCTACCCAGCTTACAATATCAACTTTGGTGGCCCCGGTTGTTGAGGAAACATTGAAAGGCGCAGCGGTTCTGATGGTATTCTTGTTCTTCCGCTCAGAATTCGATTCGCTTTTAGATGGTTTGATTTACGGAGGAATCACAGCCCTGGGATTTGCGGCCACGGAAAACGCCTGGTACATCCACCAATTGGGATTCATGGAATATGGATGGCAGGGTCTACTCAAGATGACCTTTATCCGTGTAGTCCTGGTCGGTTGGCAGCATCCTTTTTACACTGCTTTCATCGGACTGGGCCTGGCATTTTCCAGGCGTACAAAGGAACCCATAGTACGTTGGATCGCTCCCCTGATCGGTTGGGCAATCGCCGTGACCTTCCATTTGTTGCACAATCTATTTGCCGGATTGTTCCAATCCAATGCCGGACTGGTATTTGCCACGATTTGGGACTGGAGCGGTTATCTCGGGCTGCTGTTATTAATATTCCTGCTCATCAAACGCGAGCAGCGTTGGATGAAAGAATATCTTGCTTCAGAGCATAAACAGGACTTATTATCAAATGAACAGTTCCAAATCGCCTGTTCTGCCTGGAAACAGGGTTTAGCCTTTGTCAGAGCACGACTTGATGGAAATTACCACCAGGTCAAGGATCTCTATCAGGCATGCGGCGACCTGATGCATAAAAAACGCCAGTTGGTCAGGCATGGTGCTGAACTTGGCGCCGCCCTCGAAGTTCAACGCTTGCGCGCAGAATTACAATCCCTCGCAGAACAGATCTGAGCTTTATCAAAAGATTTGGAGTAACTCATGGATTGGCCCGAAAACCCGCTCCGTATCGATCCCGATCAAACCTTAAGTGAAATCGCCGATCTGATCCAGAATAAATTTAACCAGCTAAATCGTCGCGTAGCAATCATCGGATTAAGTGGCGGCCTGGATTCGTCGCTGACAGCCTCTCTGGCGGTAAAGACTCTCGGAGCTGATAAGGTCAAGCTCTATTATCTGTCAGAACGAGACAGCAAACCTATCCATCGAAAACACGCTGTCCTCTATGCAAATCAACTTGGCGCAGATCTGAAAATCATTAACATCTCGCACATCCTCAGATCCATGCGCATCTACTCATTACTGCCGTTGAATTTTTTCCCGGGCCAGAAATTAAAAGCGCTGGCAGTTGATTATGGAAGGAAAAGATTCCTGGAACATTCCCAAGGAGAATTCCTCAGCATCCGATTAAATAGCAGCGGCGGTTCATGGGTATCCCGGGGGAATGCATATGTCTGCGCAAAACACCGGGTTCGGAGCATAATCCTGTACCGTGAAGCCGAAAGATTAAACGGCATGGTGATCGGGGCGGCAAATAAGACCGAGTGGATGACAGGCACATTCACGCAGTGGGGCTGTGACCATAGCGCTGACGTTATGCCCCTGCTCCATCTGTACCGCAACCAGCTGGAAATCTTGGCCGAGCATTTGAATTTACCCGAGGAAATACAAACCAAAAAAGCCGATCCGGATATCCTGCCTGGACTGAATGACAAAGGTGAGTTGCTGGGATCTTTTGGTGAGGCTGACCAGATTTTATGGGGATTAGAAAATCAGATTGATCTTCCTGATCTGGAAAAGAGGTTTAGCGCCGAGAAAGTCAGTTATATCCAAACTCTGGTCAGGAATTCTGCCCATTATCGGGAAACACCTTATTCCCTGTTATAGGTTGTAATCAAACGAAATACTTTTATCCGGTTTATTACGCCTTACAATGAATATTAGAACGAAGCCAAACCGTTGTAGATAGCTTATGGAAACACCAAATATATCCTTCGCGTTTTAGGCTTAATTTTCCCCTGATCTTTTGATTATAAACCCACAGGTTTGAAACATTTGATATCTTTCAATATGGTAAAATGCCTTCATGCGCCCGTAGCTCAATGGATAGAGTATCTGGTTCCGAACCAGAAGGTTGTGGGTTCGACCCCCGCCGGGCGTACTATAATTCTCCACGGAACACTTACTCAATTACAATACAAGTCTAGCTGAATAAAAATCGGGCAGACCTCAATACCTGAGAAGGTTTTAGTTAGTCGCGGCTCTCTGTTATTCGGTAAAACTAGACCCCCCTCTGATAGTCCGTCGTCTTCCCGTCATAGCCTTAGCCAAAGACCTTCCTCGAAGCAAATCTTACTAATATTCGAAAAGTCCCTCCGGGGGTGAAGACCTGCGTTCGAGTCGCAGTTTGTGTACAAATAACCGCCCAGGGTTTATCCTGAGCGGTTTTATCTTTAATTTCAATGTTTGAGTAAGTAAAGTAGTTTCCTGTATTTTCAACTGCTTTTATTTGTACTGAATCACTGCAAAACCGTATGGGGGCAAATAGATCTTATCAGAAATTATTTCATCAGGATGTATTGAATTCAATATCCTATCAACTGATCCTTTCAGCTCAATACATTTATTACTCTCAGAAAAGTTCAAAAAAATACCGATCTTCTCTCCAGGAATCTCCCGTTCATATGCCAGTACATCCGCCGGCGTTTCAAGCAACTTTAAGTCTCCCGTAATCAGCACAGGAGAGCTCTTTCGCAGCCGCAACAGATCCTTATACAAACTCAAGATCGAACCAGAATTCGATTCCAATTTCTCCACATTCTGCTCTAGATAATTTGAGGCTAGAGGCATCCACAATTTTCCATCAGTTTCACTGAAGCCGGCGTTTTTCCCGGGATCCCACTGCATAGGCGTGCGACAACCATCTCGATTCACGTAAAGATCAAGGGCGTTCAAAAGAAAAGACGGTACATTTTTATAGCGTTGTCCAACAGGATCCAAACAGGTTTTAATAGGACTATTTCCTTCCATCATGCCGATTTCTTCACCATAATAGGTCACAGGGATACCTCTGACAGTGAAGATCAACACTGCCAGCAGCTTTGCCAGGTTTATGTTTCCTCCAACCCTGCTCAAAACCCGTTTGCGGTCGTGATTCCCCAGGACATAAACCGGTAAATAAGGGTCTTGGAAATTTGTCTCATATTTTTCAATAACTTTTCGCAGGTCGGTCGCAGTCACGCGGGCATCTGGAAGATCCCATAAAAAGACCAGATTTAAACCATCCTGGTTTTGACCCAAATAATCTCTTTTCACTTCATCACTGGCGAAGATCTCGCCCAACAAGAACCGTTCAGGCCGGTAAGACATTATCAGCTCTCTGATTTCTCTTGCAAAAGCTAATGTCTCCGGCTGATTGACTGTATACTTATATTCTTGAAAAAAGCCTGCTTCGTCGTTGTGTGGAAGAAAATGTCTTGAAGGAGGATTAATCCGGAATTTCTCATCCTTGAATACACTGTGGAAGATATCCAACCGGAAGCCGTCCACTCCTTTATCCAGCCAAAACTTAACCATATCCAGCATGGCTTTCTTAACTTGTGAATTTCTGAAATTCAAATCAGGCTGAAATGGAAGGAAAGAAGCGTAATACCATTGATCCGTAGTTTTATCATAGTGCCATCCCGAACCCCCCGGCAAAGCTTTCCAGTTATTAGGCGCCTTTTTTCCCTTGCCATCGCGCCAGATATACCAATCGCGCCTGGGATTGTCCAGGCCGGATCGAGATTCCAGGAACCAGGAATGCTGGTCTGAAGTATGATTTAGCACCAGATCAAACACCACCTTCAGATTCCGTTTATGCACCTCTTCGATCAGCAGAAAAATATCATCCTGGGTGCCGTACTCGGGGGCGGCCTGGTAATAATCGCTCACGTCATAGCCAAAATCAGCCTGGGGACTGTCAAAGAATGGAGAGAACCAGATCGTCTCAAAACCCATCTCCTTGATGTAATCAAGCTTGGATATGATGCCGACCAGGTCGCCTATCCCGTTTCCCGTTGTATCATAATAGGAACGGGGATAGATCTGATAAATCATTGTGTTTTTCCACCAACGATCTGAGTCCATCTTGCCATCCTTTATCTCAAGGTTAGCGATCCTAGAACACTACATATTCTAAACCGATATGGTCTACACCCCCGACGAATATCAGATAAATTTCCGGAATACCCATTAGAGAAGAAATTTTGTTTGAGTAAACCTTATGTCTATTTTCGGGCGAACAAGAGTAGAATATAAGAAATTGAGGAATCTGGTCCCGGATTTCTCTTCATCTGTAACCTTTTTTCACAATTTATCGTTAGATTATTAGCAGTTAGGTGCAGGTTTTTTAACCCGGTTATCGGTAAGGGTTCTGCATATTTCATTGCTTCTTTTTTTATAAAAGATACTTAACACCATGGAGGAATAATGAAAAAGGTGATCAGGTTTTTTCTTCTAATTTGTATTTGTTTTTTGGGCACATCATGTGCAACATCAATAGTCGTTGATTCAGCTGGTGACCAGCCTGATATTGATATCACTGACGGGGTCTGTAAAACTGCAAATAGCAAATGTACTTTTCGGGCTGCCATCATGGAAGCCAATGTTCTAGACGATGTCAGCAAGATCACTTTTAAGAATGTTACAGTAATTAATCCTGCTTCTCCTTTCCCGAACTTATCAGCCAGTAATACGCACATAGACGGCGGCGGTGTTGTTATTCTGGATGGAAGCTTGCTAACTGATGGCGTTCCCAGCGGTTTGATGATTCAGGATTCCAGCTACAACATTATCCAGGGAATAAAGATTCGTAATTTTTGGTATGGCATTACTATAAATTCTTTCCAGGGAAACGCTAGATATAACACGGTTGGTCTTCTAGACAGCGATCAGGGAGATGGATCAAAAGCAAATACCATAATTCTTAATATGGTCGGTGTCAAAATCACTGGACAAAATGCATCCGATAATTCTATTGCGGGCAATTATATTGGCCTGAAATCAAATGGTCTAACCCAGAGACCCAACGAGATTGGTGTTTCAATATCAGATGGCGCTCATGATAACTTAATTGGCTGCCTTTCAGGGAATGGGGTTACTGAAGGGTGGAATCTGATCAGCGGAAATGACGATTCGGGAATATATCTTTCCGAAGCGCATCATAACCACATCTCAGGAAATATCATCGGAACCAATATCAGCGGTACTGCCGCCAAGCAGAATTTCGATGGAATAACCCTCAGAAACGGATCGCAAAACAATATAATTGGCATATCTACAGCAGGCACGGGAATTCAAAATCTTATCAGCGGAAATGAGAGATTTGGCATTGATATCTTTGATCAGAATTCAGACCATAACATCATTGCTGGAAATATTATTGGGGCAGATCTTTCAGGGAGCGGACCTCTTGGAAATGGATGGGCTGGTATCGTTGTGCAAGGTGACTTTACCCGAATTGGGACAAACGGGGATGGCGTATCCGATTCCCGCGAAATGAACTTGATCAGCGGAAACGGCACCAGCGGAATCAATATAGGTGATAATTCTGACAACGTTATCGCCGGAAATATTGTTGGATTAGATATCACCGGATCATTTGCTATCGGAAATAGCCACGCTGGAATCCTAATCAACGGATCAGAAAATTTGATTGGGACCAACGGTGATGGCAGTCATGATTCTGCAGAACGAAACGTTGTCAGCGGAAATGGTTATGTAGGAATAGGGATTTCAGGCCGATTCAACACTATTGCTGGAAACTATATAGGTACAGATATCACAGGCAGCGTTGGAATAGGCAATCTTGAGGACGGGATAATAATAGAAAACTGGTGGGATGGAAATTTGATCGGAACCGACGGAGACGGGAATGCAGATGCCGCAGAAAGCAACCTGATCAGCGGAAATGGACGACATGGTATCTGGCTCACTTTCGAAGCCTTTGAGAACATTGTAGCCGGCAATATTATTGGCGCAGATATCAGCGGTACCGCAGCGATCCCCAACTGTTCCGTAGTCTCCGGTGACTGTGCCGGCGTCTACCTATCCGGTAATTCTCTTCGAAACGTGGTTGGGACCAACAGTGATGGATCCAATGACGCCATGGAAGGAAATTTGATCAGTGGAAATTCAGGTTCCGGGATCACTCTCCGTGGGTATACGAATTTCATCGCCGGCAATAAGATTGGGACGGATATATCCGGCACAGCCGCAATACCAAATAGAACTGGCATAGAGCTTAACGCAGACGGTGCCGGGGGTGCCACAAATCGCATCGGTACAAACGGTGATGGAACTTCTGATTTCGCGGAAAGGAACTTGATCAGCGGCAATTTATCCGATGGGATCTGGATTAGAGGAAATGAGAATTTAATCGCCGGAAATTATATCGGCACAGATATCTCCGGCACCTCGAACCTCGGCAATGGCAGATACGGAATTGTTTTCGAAGACCCATCAACAGGCAATGAAATTGGAGGATCAACTGAAAAAGCAAACCTGATCGCTTTTAATGGCAGGTCCGGGATCAAAGTTTTTGGTGAAAATACAAATCAGAACTTGATAACATTCAACTCGATCCACACCAACGATGATCTTGGTATAAATTTGGCAGCTCAGGATGGCTTGTATGGCGTTACACCAAATGACCAGGGGGATATAGATAGCGGGCCAAATGACCTGTTGAATTTTCCCATTCTCTCCAAGGCAACCAGCGTTACAGGGTATATTGCGATCAGTGGCGAGATGGGAAATTTCCTACCCTTTACAAGCTACTTGATCCAATTCTTTGATAATGATGTCTGCGATCCCTCCGGATATGGTGAAGGTAAAACCTATCTAGGGTCCGAGCAAGTTTTTTCCGATATGTACGGCAATGCGTTAATTTCTGCTAGTTTCTCCGGATTTGTTCCAGCCGGACACTCCATCACAGCAACCTCAACTGCCTATGGAAATACATCTGAATTTTCTCCATGTGTAGAAGTCACTGCCGGAGAGAACACTTTCAATGGAGAGATCGAAGAAAATCCCTGCGATCGATTCCATCGGGAAGATATGGAGATTGTCACTTTTGACTCTCGTCCTGAATCAGGCGCGTTCAGCCTTTATGTGAAAAATCCTGAGCCCTATCCGACCGAAGGTCCGACAGGTACCTGGGAGTACAAAGCAGTACTTGGCGAGTTTCCCTCATCGCTGACAAGCATCCTTGATTTTGATGATCGTATCTATTTTGATTTTGCAATACCGGAAAATTACTTGAATACCCAGCAAACCCTCAAAGTCTTCAGCAACTACTGCTTCCCCCCGTTTTATACTATCAATGTCAGTATTCTCACCAATGGGCCTACGAGCCCTGGAGCTGTAGCAACTCCTGAAGGTTGCCACACTGGATTAGCTGAACGAGATTGTATTGCGAAAGGTGGAACTTACAACGAAGGTGTCTGCAGCTGTCCACGGACAAGCCCTTAATAACATCCCAAATTCTAAAAGAGCCGGTTTATACCCGGCTCTTTTCATTAGTTCCTTCAACCTTATTCTTGTTTCTTACTAAATACTAGCGGGAACAGCGGTAAGGCTACAAGATTAAACAGCGTAATAATCACAAAGGCCCACCGGAATCCAACAGCAGGAATGTTTGCCATTCCTCCAGCTAAGGCAAAACCTACTCCCTGGCCTATATTAGTGAGTGCCATGAAGATTGAGAACATGGACGCAGCAATCCGCTTTTCTGTGTAGTACATTGCCAGGGCAAAATAAACTGTTTGATAGGTTCCATAGGATAACCCAAATATGAATACAATTGGCCAGGCGAATCCAGGGCTTGGGATGACCGCAAGCACAAGGATCGAAATAAATGAAAAGTATAAAGCTATGCGGGTGCTTTTCTGCTGACCGATGCGATCGATCAACCTACCGCCAAGCACACCTCCCAGGATAACACCTATACCCCAAACTGTAGTATATAATCCTGCCGTTCTTAACGAGATCCCGAAATTCGTCTCAAGAAAGGGATTGATATTTTGGTTGGTGCCGGCAATGACCATGAAAAAGAGGAATCCCGCAGCAGCCAGGGCAATAATCTGTTTGTCTTTGAATGCTGAAAATGCACTCCATTCAAATTTTTCAGCTGGGTCTTTCTTTTCTTCACGCAGGGAAATCACAAATGGCAGAGGAATTAGTGTCAGTGCTCCCAGGAGCCAGAATACTGCTGTCCAGGACACTTCCTGGGCAAGCCAGCCTAATATAAGAAGCAGTGATGACCACACCGGCCGCTCTGCCGCCCACCATGAATCCCTGGATAGTGCCCTGCTCATCTACCGGAGTTGTATCGAGGGCTAATCCATCAGTGCAGGTATCATATAGGGCCATCCCCAACTGCAGGATAAAAGCGATAGCTACGAACAACCAGTAATCGTCTGCCGGATCAATAAAAGGAACGATCACCAGACAAAGTGCTTGAATAAGTAAACCAATAATAATATAGGGTTTTCTGTGCCCCATGCCAAACAGGTTGACCCGGTCACTTAACATACCCAGAAAGATCTTGATCACAAAGGGGATGAGGGCAATAGCGCCAAATATGCCCACGTCCGCCATCGATAAGCCTTTTGAAAGAAAGTAGAGAGCATTCAGGGATGTGAAATAGGAAAAAACAGTTCCCTGCGAAAAGTATAAGGATCCAAACATCGTGTATCGGGCGGTTTTGGAATTGAGCATTCAATCTCCTGGGCTTGAAGGATTATGGAAAGAGGACACTAATTATTCATTTTTCTTATTCCAGAAAGATGGATATTTTATGTTCGTTTAGATCTTCAGTATGCCAGTAAAGCAGGATCTGATCTTTGATTTTTATTTCATATCTCCCGTCTGATAATACAACACGGCACCCCTCCGGGTATTGGTAGGATGGAAGGTAGATTTGCGTTGGTTCCAGGACCTTTGGATCGTGCTGAAAACGATAGTTAAATTCCTTTGTTTGATAGTCAAAGCTGACCTCGAGCGGTTTCCCGGCAGTTGCCACGGGATAAGGTCGTAACACAGCAGCCAGCGCTCTACCGCCAGAATTGATATCGCCTGGATCTACTTGTTGATCCCTGCTGAAAATTGACAAGTCCTCATCGTTCCATTGGTCCCCTCTGGCATTTGTATTATCGGCCGTGTAATTCCAGAGCGTAAAATGGTGTAAATTGGATTCCAGCGCTATCAGTGTCCGGTTGAAAGCCTTTTCCTGAGCAGAAAAATCTCCATCCCCATAAGCGCTTTTACTGTCCAGGTCATAAGCAATACCTACTTCTCCAATTAAAACAGGGACATTTCCCATCTTTTCACGAGCGTGCATCAGGGGTCTTGATAGTTGTTCCCTAAATGAACTCGCTATCCGCCTGGATCCTACCAAGAGTTGTTTTTTCCTTCTATCGTAATTAATCCAACTATTAAATGATTTCATCACTAGCACTACTGGATCATACCAATGCGGTGCATAGACAATGTACTTCGCATCTTCAGATCCCCAGGCTGGTCCATCAGGTCCATATCCCTTTTCAACAAAAATCATGGATGCTGGCTGAATCTTACGCACTGCTTCTGCAAATCGGTTATTAAATGGGACATAATAATCCCGGTTGAAATCCACAATCTGCCCCTGTCTATAGCCGAAATGGTTAGGCTTAAGCAATACTGGCTTCTTATCGATCATCTTCCAAACGCCATTTTTCTGCCAGATCGGATCATAGCCATCTTTCCAAACACTAACTCCGTCAGGATTCGCCATTTCCCGCCGGACAACCCTTGGGCCAAGAACTCCCCGTTCCCATTTTTCCAATTTAATTCCAATCCCAGACCCAAGCTGCATGGCTTGAAACGGTGTGGGTATAAAGCCTTTTTCAACAGTGGTGATACGCTTATTAAGGTCTTTGAGTCCAATCCAGCCTTCTACAGGTTCATTCATCGAATCGAAACCGACAACATTTGGCAAATCAGAAACATATTCTGCCAACTTTTGAATGGATGCAATAAAATGTCTCTGTAAATATTCTTGAGTGGATTCACCTTCAACTTTGGTAAATGGAGCGAAATCCCCACCGCCAAAAAATAGTGTGAACATGGTCGCTGCAGCAAGTTTTGTAGCATTGGTAGACCAGATCATTTGAGGAAGCGGATCTCCATGAGCCTGGTGCGTGAAGGCGGCACCGGTTTCCTGGAATTTAGCTATATCCATACCTATCAGATCAAAGGTCCAGCCTGGAGCACCGTCCCCTCCTGAAAACCGGCTCCAAACATCCTGATGAGGATCAATAAAAACGTTAATTCCGTATTTGGCTGCTTTTTCCAGGATAGCTTTCACATAATCAAGATATTCCTGGTCGTAAATACCTGGGCCGGCATGTTCAATCGCCTCCCAGGTAACCAGAAAACGCAGGAAAGTGAAGCCCCACGATCTTAATCTGCCGAAATGTTCATCTGCTTCAGCCAGGGGAAAAGGCCTATTTACAAATGATACATTTTGGTGATCATAAAAATTCCCTTGTCTACAAGAAGCTCCATTTGGAGTAAAAGGCACTTTACTGCTCCCTCCCAAATTTACGCCCCTCAACATCAATGTCCTGCCGAACTCATCTTTAATATCCGAAACATCAATTTTCATTCTCAACACCCCGTTGATATAAATACTTATCCGCTATTTTTCTTTTCGATGATCATTTCAGCTGCTTTGATTCCATCAATCGCTGATGACATGATCCCGCCAGAATATCCTGATCCTTCACCAACTGGATACAACCCCTTGCAAGATACGCTTTGAAAATCTACACCTCTCAAGATCCGCAATGGTGATGACGTTCTGGTTTCTACCCCCGTTAGCATAGCATCAGGCATAGTGAATCCCTGGATCTTCCCATTGAAGATAGGAAGAGCTTCCAAGATAGATTTCACTATCTGGGACGGTAAAGCCTGTCTGAGATCACTTAATTTATATCCAGGTAAGTAAGAGGGTTTTACATCACCAATAGCAGATCCCGTGTTTCCATTTAGGAAATCTCCAACCAACTGCACTGGAGCGTCATAAGTACCTCCGCCCATCAAATAAGCGTTCTTTTCCCATTTTCTTTGGAACAGGAATCCATCCATAGGACCCTGTCCATAATCTTCCGGGAATACTTCAGCAACAATGGCGCTGTTAGCATTAGCCCCAGATCGCGCGTATTGGCTCATACCATTGGTAACAATTGAATTTTCTTCAGAAGATGATCCAATTACTGTCCCACCGGGGCACATACAAAAACTATACACTGATCTACCATTTGAGGTGCGGAATGCGAGCTGATATTCTGCCGCACCCAATTGGGGGTGTCCGGCATATTTGCCATATTGGTTTTTATCGATGAGTTCTTGAGGATGTTCAATTCTGAAACCTACAGAAAAGGGCTTTGGTGATAATTTGACACCGTTGTCATGCAGCATGACAAAAGTATCCCGAGCGCTGTGTCCGATAGCCAGGATTACAGTATCAGAGAATATCTCGCTGCCGTTATTTAGTTTTACGCCAATGATTTTTTCATTCTCTATCAGCAATTCCACAACTTTGGAATCAAACCTGTATTCACCACCCAGGGCTTCGATCTTCTCCCTGATGTTCTTGACAACTTTGACCAAATTAGCCGTACCTACATGCGGTTTGTGTTCATAGAGAATCTCTTCTGGCGCTCCAGCCAAGACCAATTCTCCGAGAATTTTTTTTGTCCGCTGAGATTTATCTTTTACGCGGGTCCGCAATTTTCCGTCTGAGAAAGTTCCAGCCCCGCCTTCTCCAAATTGGACGTTGGATTCCAATTCCAGGATTCGTTTATCCCAGAAGTCTCGGACATCCTCCGTTCTCTGGTGAACAGGTTTTCCCCGTTCAAGTAGGACAGGGTTTAGTCCAGCTTCAGCCAGGATCAAACCCGCAAATATCCCGGCCGGGCCGGTACCAATGATCAATGGCGGATTCCCTTCATTTTTTCTGTTTGACATGGGGGCCGAGTAATCAATATCATTTACGATGGTTATTTTGTCAGATTTTCTTATAGTCCCCGCCAGGGAATCCTGATCTTTAACAACAACTAGAAAACTATAAACCCTCAGAAGCTGCCGGTTCTTACGGGCATCCAGGCTTCTTTTTAGGATCCGGTATGACAACAAGTCTTGTCTGCGTATTTTGAGGAGTTTTAAGATTGCAATAACTGAATCTTCTTCTGAATGGTCAAAAGGTAGGTTAACTGAACTTAGTCGGATCATAAACAAATCATATCCGATAATGTCTCTTGCTGCGTATAATTTTTAAATTTCAAGAACATATCTGTAAATTCATTACAAGCAACTCGGAAATTGCTTTTTTTAATTCAAATATCAAGTCATGTATTCGGCTCAGATATCCTTTAATCAGGTCAATAAGCGTGATGATACTAGCTCTAACTTTTATTTGAACCTGGGTAGAGCTACAGCTAAATTAGATAGAAATTTCCATATCTTGTTTTGCAAATATTATTTCGATAATGACTTCAGGTGCTGCTATTTTTTCATGTTATGATGTAATATCTGGCAGGTAGAAAATTACATAGTTATTAATATCACTCAGAAAAGAAGTTATGGTCGAATCACAACCAGCAAGATTAAAACAGGCATTAGCAGCCCTGCGCGAGGGAGACCTCTCTCAAGCCAGGGCCTTGATCCTTGCAGAACTCCGCGCCAATCCTAATAATCTTGCAACCTGGTTGTGGGCCCTTGAAGTAGCAAATACAGACAAAGAGAAAAGATCCATTCTAGGCAAGATCCTCTCATTAGATCCATCGCATAAAGGCGCGTTGCAATATTTAAAGAACCTCGATCAAGCTGCCGGGGTTAATTCCGATTCTTCCTCCCAGGGAACAGGGAAAGCTGAAGCAGCCCTTTCCCCAAAACCAGAGGACGAGAAGGGACGGGTCGGCGGAATTGTCAGGTTATTCACAGATTGGATCACAAACCTGCCGTTATCATGTGGTTTTATCGCCCTGTTTGCCCTGATTATTGCTGTGGCTTTTATCTATTTCCGGGTTAACACAAGCTTATACGGTTTGTTCGGGAATGATTTTGATGACCTGATTGTCAGCAACTCCTACGAAACTATCTCTGCTGGTGACATGTACTGGGAAGTGCAGTTTGAAAGTATTGGTGAAACCAAATATATTGGAATTGTCCGGCACGTTTCCCCGATTCGAATAAATGAATTCCGAATCCTGACCCATGATATTTTGGTCACCACCGCAGACTTTTCCAATCCTGATATTGTAGATACCAGCGTAATTAACCACAAATTTACCTGGGAACCAATTCAGGTCAGCGATCCTGCTGGATCGATAAACTTGATCCATGCCTTTCCTGCCAACAAGGAAATCTATCAGGAATTATTGAAGATCCAAAACTGGGACACTGTCAAGATCACCGGGCGTGAAATATATACCGTCAAGGCTTATCAACCCGACGAGACTTTTCTGGGAACCTGGAAGGATTCTGGCTGCAACACACTGCTAATTGAATCTGTCTCTATAATACATAATTCCGAAGAGTGACCAATAGGAAAACACCTATGCGCAAAAGCTTGTCCAGTGTTGTTATTTTTCTCTGGTCACTAATTATCCTCGTAATTGTGGGGATGACTGCTTTCTACTTTCAGGATGAAATCAGGGAACTTACAAACCTAAATAAGAGTACACCGACTCCAAGCAAAACAGCCCCTTTGCTAACTGCGACTCCAACTCAAGTGCCACCGACACCGTCAGCTACTCTTCCCCTTCCTACTGCCAGCCCTAGCCCTATTCCGCCAACAGCGACTCCTGCAACTCCACAACCTCAAATCATTGGTTATTCTGTCGCAGGGAGAACATTGGAGGTTTATCAATTTGGGAACGGCCCGATCGAAAAAATGATTGTAGCCGGCATTCATGGCGGCTATGAATACAATACCATTATCCTGGCTGGCGAACTAATCCAGTACCTGGAATCGCATCAGGAGATCATTCCTCCAGATCACACCCTCTATATCCTGAGAGCCTTTAACCCGGACGGTTTCGAGCGCTCGAGGGGATTTGGAGGAAGAGCCAACGAAAACAACGTCGATCTCAACAGAAATTTCCCGTCCAATTGGAAAATTGAATGGCCTCGACCAGGTTGTTGGGATTATATACCGATCACAGGAGGCGTATCATCTGCGTCTGAACCTGAAACTCAAGCCTTAATGGCTTTTGTTAAAGCACATAACCTGCAAGCATTTATCAGCTATCACAGCGCTGCCCTGGGTATTTTTCCCGGCGGACAACCCCCAGACGCAGGATCCCTTTCCTTAGCTGAAGCATTAGCAGGGGTAAGCGCTTACCCCTATCCACCGATCGACGCAGGTTGCGTTTACACCGGTCAATTGGTTGATTGGATTTCCGATCAGGGAATTGCTGGAGTTGATATTGAATTGACCAACCACCAGGATTCTGATTTTGAGATCAATCTAGGGATTCTAAGCGTATTCCTGGACTGGGTTCATCCAGAATAATAACTCCTCAAAACTCATCATTTCGAATTATCGTTCTTCTTCAATAAAGGAAAATTGATCCCATTTCTTTTTTTCAGGGAAACTTTTCCAGAACTTGCCGCGCACAAATGCGCGCCAAAAAACAGGATCATAGCACTGATATAGATCCAAAACAATAAAACCACGATGGCGCTCAGAGATCCAAAGATGATCTCATACCGCGCAAACCCACTCCCTAGATACCATTGAAATATCGTGGATGCCAACCGCCAGATCAACGCGATACCTAATGCGCTAAATCCTGCCGCCTTTACTGGGACACGCCCCATAGGGATGATCCTGTATAAGCTGTAGAAAAACAAAAATGGTACCGCCCAATATAAAACTTTAGTTCCAAAACTCCACAACCAGGTATTGAATAATAAATCCAAACCAGGAACAGTATCTTTATATTTCACAAGAATATTCAAAAAAGTGGATGACAACATCAATATAAAGAGCAGCAAGATGATTGCTATAACCATTGCCAAACCGAAGAGGCGTTGTTGGAAAAACGTCCGCCTTTCTGTTTCTGGCCAGGCGCTGTTGATATGATGAACCATCATTGAAAACGCATTTGATCCTGACCAGAGCAATACCAATAACATCACGATCCCTACCGAATTCCTTAATTCCAAGATGCGTTGAATATTCACTTCTACTAATTTCTGTGAAACAGGAATAACACTGACCACTAATTGGGCAACTTTAGAACTGGCTTCGTAACTTGAAACAAAAAAGGAGGCGATAGTAACCAGAACTATCAGGAGAGGAAAAAATGAAAATAGGGTATAGTAAGCCGTACCGGCAGCGCCTCTGGCAGCACCTTCCTGCTGAAAGCTAGCCAAAGCGACGGTAACTATCCGCCACATTTTACCTGCCAAATCTTTAATTCTTTTTATATTGATCCTATTTGCCATAACTACCCGTCATCAGTCTAAAATTTCAGGTGGAATTTTACCACTTCTATAACAGACATATCAGGCATGATCGCTTCAGTCCTTAAATAAGAAATGAGCATGAATCGGTCAATTGGATCCAGGCTCATTTAAGTTTAAACTTGATATTTAGGACCAAAACTCTTCAACATGCAATGCTCCCGGTTGTTTACGGGAATGTTTGGAGTAATCCTTATTCAGCAGCCATCCTGATACTTTTTCGACCATTTTCGGATTTCCGCTAAGGAAGAAGTGTGTTTTACCTGGGTCAATGTCTATGCCCGCTTCGTCTTTTAAGACATTCTTTTCAAGCATCTCTTCGATCCACATTTCATGGCCATTCCAGGTGGAATCTGCTTCAGTAAGCGTGGGTATATAGGTGAAATTCTCAAAAGTGCTATCAAGAAAGGTCAGTTCGCTGTAATATCCCAAATCCCACTGTTTAGCTGCTCCCTGGATTATTGCCATCTTTGATTCTGGTCGATCAACCAGATAAGAACGCAGGAAACTCAGGTATGGCGCCAACCCTGTACCAGTTGCGACCATCACGACATCCTGGTTGAGGGGAGTTTCAGCTAATTTAAATACGCCAACAATTCGCTTACTTACAAAGATGCGCTCACCTGGCTGCAAATTGAATAACCTCGGAGTTAATTGTCCTGATTTCACCTGTGAAATATAAAACTCAAACTGTTCCAACTGGTTTGTAGCGGAGGCTATCGAATAGGGACGCTGGATCAATTTATCAGGCTCTACGGGATCTGTCTCAGGTGTTGAGTTCGGAGATCTTTCTTCCCTGCCGTAAAGGCCAAGCAGGGTATACTGCCCAGCATTGAATTTTTCTCGGGGCTCATCAGTATCCAACCTCAGGGTCATAATGTCCGGCCTTAACAAAATCTTTCCAACAACCGTGGCATTGTATTTCGACTCTTCCATCCTCACTCCTCTAATTTATTCATCACTGTTAAAAATCTGCCTCCTATTATAGTGCAATCAAGGAAGATAGAATAGACCTTCCCATAAATTTTCAGAAAGGTCTATTTAATTTCCAAATACACTGAATTGGGTATATAGTACCGGTCGGTCCGTTATTATGACTTGGTCGTGAATGCGATACCTACCAATCCACCACCAGTATGAACGGAAAGCCCAGGAGAAAGTTCAGTTTTCGGAATATATTCCGGGCAGGGAACGACTTCCCTCAATAGTTTTTCAAAATCATCGGCTGCCTGGCTGGCTGCTACATGCAAAATGAATATCGAATCGAATTCCCCATCACCCAACCGCTCAACAGTCAATCCAAGGACCCTGGCCCAAGCCTTCTTCCGAGTGCGTACCTTTTCAAGCAGTTCAAGCTTGCCGCCCTTGATCGTTAATATCGGTTTGATACTCATCAGCGCAGCCATTTCAGCCGAGAGTGATCCAACCCTACCACTCATTGCCATAAACTTGAGCGTATCCAAAGCAGCGAATAGGTGAGTTCTTTCCCTAACTTCTTTTGCCACCTCAATGATCTCTTCCACATTTTTCCCAGATCTTGCCATCTCGGCTGCTTTTAAAACCATGAAACCCTGACCCATACTGATAGTCTCTGTATCAACTATAGTGATCTTTTTTTCAGGGAATAACTCGGCAGCAGTAACCGCAGATTGGTACGTAGCGCTCACACCTGCGCTTACGGTCAGGCAGATGATTTCGTCATCTCCTTTATCAAATGCTTCCTGGTACGCTTCTGAAAAATCTCCCGGAGAAGGGGCTGCTGTAGTAGGCATCACTCCATCCCGGATCACACGCTCGACGAGTTCCTCGTCAGTGATACCGGAACATGCTTTCAGAATCTCATCACCAAAATGAATCGTAATCGATACCTGGCTAATACCATATTCATCTAAACTTTTCTGGGGCAAACTTGTGTCTGTATCAGAAATAATAGCAATTCCCATTGATAAAACCTCCTGCTGATTTGCGTTGATAATTCCTGCATGATAAAACCATTATCCAGCAAAATCGGTACGCATAAAGATAAATAATTTCAAAGCTTGGAATTCATCTTACCATAATTAGGAATTCATCCTTTTGGACCTATTAGCTTCTGGTATGATTCAGGGATAGGCTTGAGTTCAGATGAGGATATCATGGCGCTTCGAATCGGGTTAATCGGATTACCAAACGTTGGCAAGAGCACAATATTTAATGTCTTAACCCAGGCACAAAATGCAGAAGTAGCAAATTATCCTTTTTGCACAATCGAACCCAATCAAGCTATAGTCCCTCTCCCAGACCAGCGCCTTGACATATTGGCTGAGCTGGTAGGCGTATCAAAGGTCATCCGGACCACAATTGAATTCGTTGATATTGCCGGCCTTGTAAAGGGGGCCAGCAAAGGCGAAGGTCTGGGAAATCAATTCCTTGGAAATATCCGCAACACGGATGCATTGCTGCATGTTGTTCGTTGTTTTGATGATCCAAATGTTGTTCATGTTAGTGAAAAACCCCACCCCGGGAAAGACATTGATGTGATCCAATTGGAATTGATCCTTTCAGATTTGGAGCAGGTCGCCAATAAGAAGGAAAAACTATCCCGCCAGATTAAAGGAGACAAAACACTGTCATCCTTGTATGAAATGGCTGAATCGGTTGCTAAATTTCTAGAAAGTGGAAAACCGCTTTCTGTTTTTCCCGATAAACGCGATCCCAAATTTGAGGAACTCAACCGCGAAATGAGGTTCCTTTCAGCTAAACCAGTTATATACACAGCGAATATCGGGGAGGAATACTTATCAGTTGATCACCCCCATCTCTCGGTCATTCAGGAGATTGCATCCATCGAAAACACCAATTGGGTCCAGATCAGCGCCCTGATCGAATCGGAGCTGAACACTCTCTCCGGCGCAGAGAAATCGGATTACATGGAGCTTTCTGGTATCCCCACTAGTGGATTGGAACAGATTATTCGTACGGGATACCAGACATTAGATCTGATAAGTTTCTTCACATATAATGATCAAGAGGTCCGGGCCTGGACCCTCAAACAAGGCAGAAAAGCTCCCCAAGCTGCCGGGAAGATCCATACGGATTTTGAACGAGGTTTTATCAAAGCAGAAGTGATCCCATTTGAGGTTTTTAACAGCCTGGGCAGTGCTGCGGCCGCAAAAGAGGCTGGTAAACTCCAGGTCGAGGGGAAAGACTATATTGTCCGCGATGGAGATGTGATATATTTCAAATTCAATGTTTAACCGGATTATTAGATATCAAGTCTAAATGACAAGGAATATTATATGACTGACGAAAAGTTCACTCTGGGCATCAAAAATGCAGTTCAGGTATGCATGAACATCACCCGCTCAGACAAGGTGTTTGTGATCACAGATCTTAGGACATTGTCGATTGGAAAAGCCCTGATCTCAGAGTCAAATAAAATGGAAGCTCAAACCAGAATGGTTAAGTTGGAAGAGTATGGAGTCCGGCCAATGACCGAGGTTCCTCCTGCGCTGATCAAAGAGATGGCGGACTTCAAACCAACGGTGACGTATTTTGCCGCTAATGGACAGAAAGGCGAAGTTAAAATGCGCATGGACCTCACAGTAGAGATCCAGAAGACTTTCACCGAGCTTGATCTACCTCTGCCGCGCCATGGTCATATGATCGGCATCACTGACCGATTGATCCGGGAAGGCATGACCGCCGATTATGCTGAGATCAATCATTTGACCTTCAAGATCCTCGACCTGGTCAAGGATGCTAAAACTATCAAAGTCACGTCCCAAAAAGGAACTGCCATTACGGCGACCTTCAATCCGAATTATAAATGGGTGCCTTGCCATGGCCTGTATCACTCGGCTGGTGACTCGGGAAATTTGCCAGAAGGCGAGATATTCACATGCCCAGAGACCCTGAACGGCACAATCGTGGCGGAAGTCCTGGGTGATTATTTTTCCCCAAAATATGGTGTGCTGGACTCCCCAATGATCATTGAAGTCACAGACGGAATTGTCCAGGATGTTTCCTGCCAAGACCAGGCCATCGCTGACGAGTTTATGGCTTATTTGAAGTCCTCTGAGAACGGCCTGCGGGTGGGAGAATTTGCCATCGGCACCAATACTGCTGTTTCAGAATTGAGCGGAAATTTGCTTCAGGATGAAAAGATACCCGGTATTCATGTCGCTTTTGGAAATCCAATCGGTTACGAAACCGGAGCGGATTGGACATCAGATGTTCACGTCGATGTCGTACCAGTAAACTGCACGATCCACATAGATGAGAAGACGATCATGAAGAATGGCGAATTTATAATCTAAATGGATGCCTAAGATTTCTGATCAGTAGCAGAATTAATTATCCTTATGCAAAAATTCGACTGTGTACTAATTCCGGGCGGCGGATTGCTAGAGAATGGATCTCTGCCGCCCTGGACAGTTGCCCGATTGGAATATGCGCTGTCTCTGAAAAATGAATGTCGCTGGTTCATTTTATTATCTGGCGGCACCGTTCATAAACCTCCACCATTAAATGAAAACGGTTTTCCTTATTTCGAATCCCACGAAATGGCCAAATTTCTTGTTAAAGCAGGACTGGATTCAGACCGGGTACTTACGGAGATCAGCTCTTATGACACGATTGGCAATGCTTATTTCTCGCGGTTGTTATTCACAGAACCACTTTCCCTCAAGAAACTGCTGGTCGTGACCTCTGAATTCCATATGCCTCGCACACAAGCCATATTCGAATGGATCTTCCCTCTTCCACCTTCTCATCTTGAATATCATCTGGTCTTTAAAAGTACTCCAGATAAAGGCTTATCCTCTCAAGCTCTGGCGGCTCGAGTTCAGCGCGAAAAAAGCAGTCTTGCAAACCTTAAAAATACAATTCTTGAAATCACATCCCTAGCTGAATTCCTGATCTGGTTGTACTCAGAACACACAGCTTATGCTCCCAATAAGCCATTTAAACTCCTCTCTGAAAATGAATTGAAATCTTATTAGACCTGGCTTCCTAAAGATTTAACTTCCATTACCTATTTCCTGCTATTCTTTTGAAGTAAATAAATACGGTGAATAACTTTTATTCTGCCGCCTTCCCGGACAATGACTTCAGCTGGGTGAGGACAATAATCAATAAACTTCACACCTATAAATTTAGATTTCAAATCTGGGTCTTCCGTTTTGATGAAATACACTTCACCGGGGATACAGGTATCTGGTTGGATATAGTTTTCAGGCTGCATTCAGCACCTCACTAGAAATAGAACGTTCGTTCTGTTTTACTATACCAGAAACCTATCCCGGTTAAAGGTGTAGATTGCAGATGATATTTATGTCGTCCGAGGGAGAATGCCAGTTGTTGTTTGTTTCTCGTTAGTCATTAACAGGATGGCTTTCTTTAAGGGCTAGTCCTACTAAAATCGCGCCAATGATTAAAACGATAGTATTAAGATAAAAAGGCATGGCTGTGCCAGCATTATCATAAAGCCAGCCCCCGGCTAGTGGGCCGATAGCAGCTCCCAAAAAATACGAAAAAGTATATAGGCCATAACTTGTGCCCCGGATATCATCTCCGGCAATATCAGCCACAAAAGCTCGCTCTGCCGGAATAGAAATTGTATATCCAATGGTCTCTAGACACCACAGAAGAGTAAGAGCTAAAATGCTGCCTAAATGCGGGATGGCAAACGAAGCGGCTGCCCCTACTAACAGGCCGATGATCATTGGCCCTTTTCTCCCCCATCGATCTGTCATTTTTCCCATCCGTGATGGCAAAAATGAACTGATCAACGCTGCAGGAAGGTAAGCAATCGCTAAATAGGAAATCCCCGCACTTAAATGATCTTGCAAAAATATCATCAATAATGGCCAAACCATGGCCTGGGACGCTCCAGTCAAAAGAACTATTCCCATTAATACCAGCAGTTGCTTCGAGAACGGCTTGCTTTCCCTGTTGTTATCTTCGAACACTGGCAGTGTCTCTTTGGTTCCCTTCAAACCATAAAGTACTCCAATCGCCGTTGGAATCAAGTAAATCAAAAACAGCCAGAACCAAATTTTCTCGAAGGTCCAATCTGTTGCACCTTGCAAAGCAAAAACAAATGTCAGGCCGATGGTTGTCCCAATGATTCCGCCCCGGTAGCTAGCTTCATCGATTGATCCGAAATTATGCCCCCTTCCGGATTTTTCAGCTAGATCTGCGATCATCGTAAAAGTAGCGATCCACAAAAATGCAGCTCCGATACCCTGCAGGAATCGCGCAGCAGTCAACATCAACACCGTTCCCGCAAATGAAAATACAATAGTAGCTACTAAATATCCCACCAGGCCGATGATCAAAAACGGACGCCTTCCCCATCGATCCAGCGCCTTCCCCAGGAACGGCCGTATGATTGCTGGTACGAGTGAAAAAGCTGAGAAAAATCCACCAATTTCAAGGGCGGAGGCGCCAATCTCTCTCCCGTAAATTGGAAGGAGGAAGCTTAAGACCCCAAAGGGAAATGAAATCCAAAATACGGACCACCAGAGATTAGTGAAGATTATTTTTTCTGTTCGAATTGGTTTCACTATGTAATTCCTCTTTGAAACAACACTATCATAAATATTTTCTGCTGATGATTGCAAGAACCGAGTTTTTAGGTCTATAATGGGAATAGTAACACGTTTCCACTTATGCATGCCGCGGGGGAGAACGCTTATGGGCGTAGCTGTTACTCGCACAAAATTACTCGTTCCCAGACGCCGGCCTGACCTATTAAGCAGGTCACGGCTTATTTCAATGTTTGATGACGTACTTGACTATCCGTACACGTTAATCTCCGCACCTGCCGGGTATGGAAAAACCAGCCTGATGATAGATTTAGCGCACCAGGCCAGTTACCCGGTTTGTTGGTACTCGATTGACCCTCTTGATCTGGATCCCAATCGGTTCTTAACCCATTTTGTCCACGCAATACAATATCAGTTTCCGGAATTTGGGCAGGCAGCTCTTTCCATGCTTGAGATTCAATCAAATCCCTTCCAAGATCCCGCTCAATTTGTCACCATTTTGGTCAACGAAATCTATCAGATTATCTCCGAACACTTTGTAATATTCCTGGACGATTTTCATCACCTAAATTCCGATCAGGGAATATGTAATTTTATTAGCCGTTTTGGCCAGGAAATGGACGATAATACCCACCTGGTGATGGCCTCCCGAACGTTGTTCGATTTTCCTGATCTGACCTTGTTGATCGGCCGCAGGATGGTAAAAGGTATTGGTTTTGACGAACTGGCTTTCCAAACCCGCGAGATCAAATCC
>Ga0209834_10000467_pt1 | contig 24905 bp, 24 predicted proteins | sample Mar14236cmmetaG_FD_184134 | JGI IMG/M metagenome (GOLD analysis project Ga0209834, IMG submission 184134) | Marine hydrothermal vent microbial communities from Guaymas Basin, Gulf of California to study Microbial Dark Matter (Phase II) - Marker... ...
CGCCAAGGTCAAAGATCTGGTAAAATCCGCCCTTATGATAGTGGAGAGCCCGAACAAGGCCAGGACGATAGCCAACTTCTTCGGCCAGCCGAGCAAGACGAGGATAGGTGACCTGGTCGCCTACGAGGTGAGCATAGGAAACATGATGCTGACCATCCTCGCTAGCGGCGGCCACATGTTCGACCTCGTGACGAACGAGGGCTACCACGGCGTTCTTGTTGATGAAAAAGACGGCATGCTGAAGTTCATACCCGTCTACGACACCATAAAGCGCTGCCGCGACTGCGGTCATCAGTTCGTGGACTGGGAGGAGAAAGGGGTCTGTCCGCGCTGCGGCTCGACCAACGTCCGCGACGCCCTTCAGAACGTCAAGGCGATGCGCGAGCTCGCCCAGGAGGTTGATGAGATACTCATAGCGACCGACCCCGATACGGAGGGTGAGAAGATAGCCTGGGACATAAGGAACGTTCTCAGCCCGTACACGCCGAACATCAAGCGTATAGAGTTCCACGAGGTCACGAGGCCGGCCATAATGCGCGCCATCGAGGAAGCGAGGGACGTGAACGAGGGCCGCGTCAACGCGCAGATAGTGAGGAGAATCGAGGACAGGTGGATCGGCTTCGAGCTGAGCCAGGAACTCCAGCGCGTCTTTGAGAACCGCAACCTCTCAGCAGGAAGGGTTCAGACGCCGGTTCTCGGCTGGGTGATTGAGCGCTACAAGGAGTTCACCGAGAGCGAGACGTACTTCATGGGGCTGACCCTTGAGAACGACCTCCGGGTCACGATAGAACTCGGAAAGGACGGCAAGGGAATTGAGCCGCCCGAATACGTCACTGTCGAGGACGTTCAGCTTGAGGAAAGGGAGCTGAAGCCCTCGCCGCCGTACACCACCGATACCATGCTCCGTGATGCCTCCACCTTCCTCAAGCTGTCCGCTCCCGAGACCATGAGGCTGGCGCAGGATCTGTTCGAGGCCGGTCTCTGTGTTACTCCAGATACAATAGTGAGTCTAGCCGACGGAAGACTGGTAAAAATTGAAGATGCCGTTAGGGAAAGAGAGAGAAACCTCTTGGCGGTGAACGGGCTAAGGGCTAAAAGCGCTGAAGCAACGAGATTCTGGGAGATTGACTGGAACGGCCCGCTCAAGGTTGTGAAGCTTAAGAACGGCCACGAGATAAAGGCAACCCCTGACCATGGACTTCTCGTAATCCGCAATGGAAAGCTCGGCTGGGTTTCTGCAAAGAACATAAAACCCGGAGATTACATTGCCTTCGCCTACAATACCGGACATGCTGGAAACCGAGAGTACACCCTCCTGGGAATGCTTGTTGAACTGGGGATAACCGACGTGATGGTCGAGTTTAATGAGAAGTACTTCAATTCAAAAATCGCACCTCTCATTAAAGAAAGAATAAAGACCAGCACAAAGTACAAGTACCTCCGCAACCACGTGGTTCCGCTGGAAAAACTTCTTGAATGGGAAGTTAGCGACTTCGAGGACTATGTGGTTTCCCTTTATCGCCAGAGAGCAGGAAGCAAGAGAATTCCCAACTTCACGCTCGATGAAAACTTCTGGTACGTCTTTGGCTTAGTCCTCGGAGACGGAACGCTCAGGAATAGCAAAGTTCTGATCTCTCAGACACCGCTCAAGCAGGTTAAGGGCATCCTTGAGGAGACGTTCCCGTTCCTTCATGTGTTCGAGACAACAAACCAGGTTGGGTTTTCCAACTCAATACTTGCAGAGCTGTTTAGACGCCTCGGAGCCCGCTCAGGTGAATTCCACCCAATAATTTTTACAATTCCTGAAAAGATGCTCAACGCCATTATTGCCGGATACTTTGACACCGACGGGACCTTCTCCCTGCTCCACGACAGGAAGGGAGTCAATCTCAGGGCGATTCTGGCCTCAAAGCGCGGGGATGTTCTCAAAAGACTCAGCGTGTACCTTTACCAGATTGGCATTCTGAACTATCTTAAGCGGGATAAGAGAACGGGTGTCTGGGACTTGATAATAAGCAACCGCAGCCTAGGGGCTTTCAAAGAAAAAATCTATCCCTATCTCAGAATTAGGAGAAAGCAGTTTGAGGAGGCCTATCAGGCTTACAGGGCAACGAGAAAGCCCCTCGAATCCGACCTGATTCCGGTTGGGGATCTCATCAAGGGACTGACGTTTCCGAAGGGTGCAAAGGCCGAACTTCTCAGGAGGGAGGGCATTGATGTCTGGAACTGGCTGAAGAAGCCCCTCTCCGTTCCAAGGAATAAGCTCGTTAAGGTTCTTGAATACGCTGAGAAGGGTGAGATTACGGATTATCTTCGCTCCCTCGCTGAGGCCAACGTGACATGGGTTAAGGTCATTGACGTTACCGAGGAGCACTACACCGGAAAGCTCTACGACTTCACCACAACAACTGAGAACTTCATTGCAAATGGTGCGGTGTCTCATAACTGTACCTACCACCGCACAGACTCCACTCACGTCAGCAACACGGGAATAGAGATCGCTAAGGAGTACATCACCCAGGAACTCGGCGAGGAGTACTTTAAACCGCGCCCCTGGGGTGAGGAGGGAACCCACGAGGCCATAAGGCCGACGAGGCCCATCGATACCGGCCGCTTGATGCAGCTCATCCGTGACGGCATAATCCAGCTTCCGAAGAACCTCACCCGCAACCACTACAGGCTCTACGATATGATCTTCAGGCGCTTCATGACGAGCCAGATGAAGCCTGCGAAGGTTCTCTATGAGAGGGTGGTAATCGACGCGCAGGTCGGAAAGGCAGAGCTTGAGGGTTATGTGGAGGTAATCGAGGACGGCTGGACCAAACTGAGGAGCCCGCCCTTCAGGCAGCTCCCGCGGCTTGAGAAGGGAGCGAAGCTAAAGGTAGTTGAGGCGAAGAAATGGAAGGCCCCGAAAGTTTCCCTCTACACCCAGGGGGACATAATAGCCCTCATGAAGGAAAGGAAGATAGGCAGGCCCTCTACCTATGCCAAGATAGTGGAGACGCTGATACGGCGCTACTACGTCATTGAGACCCGCGGCAGAAAGAAGCTCGTGCCGACGGAGCAGGGCATCAAGGTGTACCACTATCTCATAAGTAAATATAGGGAGCTTGTCAACGAAGAGAAAACCAGGGAGCTTGAAGCGGTGATGGACCTCATTGAGGAAAACAAGGCCGACTACCATGAGGTTCTTGCGACCCTATATCGCGAGATAAGAGAATACCTCCGCACTGGAAAAGCGAATGCAATTTAATCTTTGTCTGCTGTTACTTTTTTTGTTTTTTGGGATTAATATATTCTCAGCACGGTTGTTGTTTGTATAGTATAATAACATTATGTCCCATTTTCATTTTTCTAAAAATACTCGTTTGAACATGATGTTTCAATCTCAACTTTTGCCACTGAGTAAAACCAAAAATTTTAAAATTAAAATCCCAATGGAGTAATGAGTTTGCATATACGCGCAACGACAATAATATCCGGGGAGGTCATCCCTGGATAATTTTCGGAACATAATCAAAGACACTAACGACATTTGGAAAAAACTTATATGCCGTGGATTCCAAATATTAATATAAAAATGAGGTGGTGGTAAGAATGGTTAAGGACAGGATGGTTGAACTCCTTCAGGAGCACTTTGAGTTGAACCTCTACGAGGCCAGAGCGTACGTGGCATTAGTCGGTTTTGGAGTTCTCACTCCTGCCGAGCTTGCCAGCGTCTCGGAGGTTCCTGCGCCGAGGACCTACGACGTCCTCAGGAGCCTTGAGAAGAAGGGCTTTGCCATAAGCCAGCCCGGCAAGGTCAACAAGTACAGGCCGGTTCACCCGGAGAACATCCTCGAGAAGTTCATCGAGGAGTGGCAGGAGCGCGTCAAGGAGGAGCTTGAGGCCAAGAAGAAGGCGAAGGAGGAGCTCCTTGAGCTCATGAGCCCGCTCATTGAGACGGAGATTCCGAAGTACGGCGTCGAGCGCGTCTGGGTCGTTAGGGGAATCAGGAACGCCACCCTCAAGACCAAGGAGATGTTCAAGGAGGTTAAGGAGCAGATACTCCTCGCCGACGACGGCTACATCGCCATCAACCTCGAGAGCGACCTCATAAAAGCCATCGACAGCGGCGCCAAGGCCAAGATACTCGTCACCGAGAACGTTTACAACAGGCTTAAGACCTCTAAGATACTCGACTACTACAAGGACGGCAAGCTTGAGCTCGGGGTTCTCGACAAGATTGAGCTCCCGATGCTCATCTGCGACGACGAGGTCTTCTTCGCCCTCGAGGACATGGCTGCCCGCTACTTCAACTACGAGACCCAGATATGGATCAAGGACTTCCGCGTCAAGGCCCTCTTTGAGGCCAAGTTCAACGAGTACTGGGAGCAGGCCAAGAAGGTCTGATGTCCTTTTCTTTTCTGATTTTCTGGGATATTAAAATGGAGAGAATTAAAGACTAGCGCCTTCTTGATATCAGAGGAACCAACGCGAGTAGGCCAATCAAGCCAGGTCCGCAGATACTTGTTTCGGTGTTCCCCGTGTTGGTCGTTGTTTCCGTTTTGTTTGGCCGCGTCTCTGTTGTTGGAGAAGTAAGGTTAGCTTCAGCGGGCGTGTCAGTTGAGGTGTTCGCGCTTGTTTTCTCGCAGACTGTTATGTTGACGATTTTAACGTCATCTGGAAACCATAAACCCTGTACAAGTCCCAGGGGGTTGTCGGTTGTGTTAACGTAGATGAGGGTTATATTTCTCGCGACATTATCCTTTTTAAGCGTGAAATAAACCGGAAAAAGACCCGAATCTGGAATGGTGGGGGGCACGGGAGACCACTTGCTGGCGTTTTGGTTCAGAGCAATAAACATATCACTAACGTTCGTGTAGCTCCACTCACCGGGGCCGGGTGACTGAAGTTCTATCTTCCAGCCGTTTATCTCGTCTTTAGCTTCTCCCTTTGGAACGTAGAACCAGCTAACGTTCGCCGGTTCAATGCAGAAGTCCCTGGTATCGAGCCTGTAAATCTTGTCCACCTGTGTTGAGCAGTCCGGTGAGTAGTAACTAACCTCCAAGTACCAGCCCCCGTTTGTGAACGTCGCCCCCTTGTAGTCCACATAAGGGGCTTTAAACAGGGAAGTGAAGTTAAGGAGGTACAACTGAGAGCCATTGAAGTGAAGGAGAAACTGATGGCCACCGAAAACCGCCGGCCAGCAGGAGGTCATACCACAGTCAAGGCCCCACTGAAGGACTTCCAGATGGATTAGGGACTCGGTTCCGTTTGAGAGAACCGAGTATTTTACCTCGTATAGTGGGCCGGGTTCTCTCACGTAGTGAACCGCGGAAACGGGAACTGTGAGGAAAAGAAGAATGAGGGTGGGAATCACCAGTCGGGACATTTTGATCTCCACCTCTTTGGGGTTTTTCTTGGGAGCAAACCCACGAATGCAAGAAGAACAATGAACCCTGGTCCGCAGATGCCACTTTTGGTTTCTTTTGTGTTGTTTGGTGTTTTCATGGTATTTGATGAGATTGTTGTTCTGTTGGGGACGGTACTAGTCTCAGCGGCCGTGCTGGTGGACGTAGTCACGTTCGCTTTCTCGCAGGCGGTCACGTTGGCTATCTTAATGCTGTCCGGGAACCAGTAGCCTGGAACGGGGGTGTTCGGCGGGACGAAGTCGTTCCTTGTAACGTTCATATTAAGGTAAACGAGGGTGATGTTCTTCACGTGACTCTCCTTTTTGAGAATGAAATAAACCGGAAAAAGGCTCGAATTAACGACTTCAGTTGGGCCAGGAGACCACCTCAGTGCGTTATCGCTCATCGTGACCCACACGTCGCTCATGTTCGCATAGTCCCATTTTTGAAAGCTCAGGGACTGAAGCTCAATCCGCCAGCCGTTTATCTTGTTGCTGATTTTCCCCATTGGAAGCTCGGACCAGCTAACATTAACGGGTTCAATGCACAGGTTTTCTGAATCGAAAATGTAGACACCGCGGATATGAGTCATCGGGGGGCGGAACGTGAGATCCAGGTACCAGCTTCCGTTTATGAAGCGCGCACCGTTAAGAGAATGGTCGAGGGGGGTGCAGTGGTAGAGGGCCTCGAACCTGTCAAGGAGCGTGCTGTAGTTCGGATAAAGGGCTCTAAATGCTGGCGTGAGGTTTAGAAGGTATAGCTGAGAGCCATTGAAGTAGAGCAGATGCTCTTCTCCCCCAATAACCTCCCCCGTGGCCGCATTGGCGCAGTCTATTCCCGAAAGTGGAGGGCAGTATGGCTCGTAAGTGAGGATTAGGAGGGGAATAAAAGCCTCGCTTCCGTTGGATATGACGGAGTACTGAACGTTGTAGACAGAACCGCCCGATCCAGCTGAAACCACGGCCTTGGATAAGAGTGTGAGAGCGAAAAACAGGGTGATGGCTGCTCTAAACGTACGGTTCATTGAGTTCCCTCCGGCAGCGTTCTTGGAGCACGTCTATCACTTTGAGGTCAGTGCTGAAGTAGTAGGCTAGGTCCGATGGTTTCCATCCTGTATCGTGTAATGCTCTCATATAATCCAAGACGCAGTTTGTTGATTTCTTATACATAAAAGCCTTTTTGGATTTCTACTTGTTAAAACTGCAACATAACGATTCAAAAACAAAAGAGTAAAAACGGATTACTCATACTCATTCAGGTACGAAGTCAAACGTACTTGAACTCTTCTTCAAGCTCGTTTTTCTCCTTCAGCTTCCAGTAGAGCTTGCCGTCCTTCTGGTAGCTCTCGACCTTACCCTGCTCAACGAAGCGGAGCAGGTAGCGCCTCACTTCCATCTTTGAGAGTTTTGTGGTCTCTGCTATTTCATCGATGGTTTTGGGACCATCTTCAAGGGCCTTCAGAACCCTTACATTCTTCATTCTCCTCCCTCCAGTTTCCGGTATCTTTCCAACAGTTCTATTATCTTCTCCATTGCCCTTAAGTGTTTCTCAAGCTCGTCTATGTCATCGGGGAGGGAGTTTGCCAGTTCGTTCAGCTTCTCCAGGAGGCGCTCCTCGACACCCTTCATTTCGGCTTGCATCTGCTTTTTCCTGTGCTCGCAGACCGGGCAGAAAACCCTCCCATCCTTCTCGAAGAGCGGGGAGCCACATTTGGGGCAGTGTCTGTCGAGCATCCTTGCTCCCGAGAGCATCAGTGGCATAATAACGGTTCGCATTTCTTCCTCGGTGGGGCCCCTCAGCGCCATTCAATCACCCCATAAGGAGCTGGAACACCTCGACGAAGGCCTTCTTTCCGAGCCTTGAGCGCCTTATCCTGTCAGATACTTCTGCAATATCAAAAGCCGTTATCTTGAATTTCTTTTTAACCTCTTCCAGAAGCTCCAGGAGTTCATCCAAGGTTAGTTCGCCGTGCTGGAAGCGGGCGATTTTGTACTCAGGCCGGAGGACGTCCATGTCTACGGTTAGGTAAATCTCATCTCCGAGGTACTTACCAGCCTCGTCGAGTATCTCGAGCAGGTCGTTTGTCTGCAGGTTTTTGTAGGCCCTCCACTTCCCACGGACTTTTCTGCTCCTCAGGAGGGCGGGGAATATCTTGACGCGCCGCGTCCAGAGCTGCGTCCGCTCGGTGGTTGGTATCATGAGCACAGGGGCAAGGACGACGGCCCTGTTTACGAGGCGCTCTTCGAGGGCGTAAGCGAGCCACGAGCCGTGGTCAAGGTAGTCGTGCATCAGGTCGGTGTGGGCATCGACGCTGATGAGCGACTGGGGCCTGAGCTTCTCAACTATCCCGTAGGTAGCGAGGTGCTCCCCTATTATGTAAGCCCTGTCCTTAGGAATCCTCTCCGGCAGGAGCTCGACCCTGCTCGATTCAACTATCATGTAATCATCGATGAGTTTGTTCCTTTTGAGGAGTTGAAGAACGTAGAGAACGCCGTCGCGGTTGGGCTTCTCACCGAAGGGAATGAACGTCACCATTTGATTCCACCGTCCAGTGTTGGCTCTCAGGCTTTTAAACCTTGGCGATGGGGTTGAACATTTGCATGTTAATTTGCAACGCCAAAGTTTAAAAAGTAGCATTGTAAGGTTAAATCGAAAACCCTTCGGAGGCGAGGAGATGATACTTCAGGTTGCCCTTGATCTGACTGACATTGAACAGGCCATTTCTATCGCGGAGAAGGCCGCCCGCGGCGGTGCTCACTGGCTCGAGGTTGGAACCCCTCTCATCAAGAAGGAAGGCATGCGCGCTGTGGAGCTTCTCAAGAGGCGCTTCCCGGACAGGAAGATTGTTGCCGACCTCAAGACCATGGACACCGGTGCCCTTGAGGTCGAGATGGCGGCCAGGCACGGTGCCGATGTCGTCTCGATCCTCGGTGTCGCTGACGACAAGACCATCAAGGACGCGGTTGAAGTTGCAAGGCGCTACGGAATCAGGGTCATGGTTGACCTGATCGGTGTTAAAGACAAAGTCAAGCGCGCCAAGGAACTTGAGAAGATGGGCGTTCACTACATACTCGTCCACACGGGCATAGACGAGCAGGTTCAGGGCAAGAGCCCGATGGAGGACCTGGAAAAGGTCGTTAAGGCCGTTAACGTCCCGGTGGCTGTTGCCGGCGGGCTGAACCTTGAGACCATCCCCAAGGTCATCGAGCTGGGCGCCACCATAATAATCGTCGGGGGCGCTATAACCAAGGCCAAGGACCCGGAGAAGGTAACGAGGCAGATAATCGACCTCTTCTGGGGCGAGTACATGATGACGATAAAGAAGGCCATGAACGATATACTCGACCACGTCCGCAACGTCGCAGACAGCCTCAAACTTGAGCAGGTTCGCGGCTTCGTCGATGCCATGATCGGTGCGAACAAGATTTTCATCTACGGCGCCGGAAGGAGCGGCCTCGTGGGCAAGGCCTTCGCCATGAGGCTCATGCACCTTGACTTCAACGTTTACGTCGTCGGTGAGACCATAACACCAGCCTTCGGTCAGGGGGACCTGCTCATAGCCATCAGCGGTTCCGGTGAGACCAACAGCATCGTTGACGCGGCCAAGATAGCCAAAGAGCAGGGCGGCAAGGTGGTTGGAATAACCTCTTATGCCAACTCAACGCTCGGAAAGCTCGCCGACGTCGTGGTCGAGATACCTGGAAGAACGAAATCCGACATACCAACGGACTACATAGCGAGGCAGATGCTCACCAAGTACAAGTGGATAGCCCCGATGGGAACCCTCTTCGAGGACTCTACAATGATATTCCTTGACGGAGTCATAGCCCTCCTCATGGCCACATTCCAGAAGACAGAGAAGGACATGAAGAAGAAGCACGCAACCCTCGAATGAGGGATAACCGAAAAGGATATGAACTGCCCTTTCTATTCCCTTTTTAGGGGTTCTTCATGCAGTCCTTTACCCATCTTTTCGTTGGAATAGGCGGCACTGGGGCGAGGATAGTCAACAGCATAACCGCGGATGGAATAGTTAAGGTGACGGTTAACCCCGCATACTACCTCCTCTCGAACTCGGAGAGGTACGAGGAGAGGCTCAGAAACTTTTTTTCCCGCATCCCGAAGGATACGTTTCTCTGGCTGGTGTTTGATGATAAGAATGTGAATCACGAACTGGTGGAGGTTATAATAGACAGCGCGCCCCGGGACACAATAAGGCTCGCTTACGTTCTCACCCCTAGAAAGGAGCTCGTGAATGAGAAAAAACCCCCCTGGGCACGCGATTTTGAGACGGTTTTTTACGACTCTCTCTGGGACTTCTTCACCGACGAGAGCGTTTCCCTCCAGGACGCGTTCCAGGGGGCCTCCGCGGGCATAGCGGAGATGTTCTCGCGGCTCTACTACTATCTGGAGAGCCAGATGCTGGTGAACATCGACTACGCCGACCTGTTCAACATGATCCGCGGCGGCAACGTCGGAATCCTGCGCCTACTCCGTGAGGTGGACTTCACCTGGCACTGGGGCATCTGGGAGCGCGGGCTCATAGGCATCCTCGTGGGGAACGACTTCCCTCTCAAGGGGGCCCACAGCATACTGCACAGTTTCCAGGAGATACTCTCCGAGAAGGATGTGATCTGGGGCGTGATAACGGACGAGAACCTCAACGGCAGGGTCGAGATACTCTCCCTGCTCGTCAAAAAGTGGTAGGTGGTAAAATGAGGGCGGTTCTCTTTGACATCGATGGGACTCTGCTGACAGAGATGCCGCTGATTCAGCTGTTTCTCCCGCAGGTTTATGACACGCTCTCGAAACGGTTTGGAATCAGCAAGGATGAGGCCAGGGAACGGTTCCTGGGCGAGATATTCGGGAGGAGGGACACCTACGACTGGCACGACTGGAACTTCTTCTTCAGGCTCTTTGACCTCGACCTCCAGTACGAGGAGCTAATGAAGATGTATCCCCACAAGCTCCACGTCTATCCGGATACGGTTCCCGTGCTTGAGTGGCTGAGGGAGAGCGGTTACAAGCTTGGGGCCGTTACCAGCGGACCCGAGTACCAGAGGCTCAAGCTGAGGCTCACCGGGCTGATGGACTACTTCGACGCTGTTGTCACTCGGGAGGACGTCAAGGCAATAAAGCCCGAGCCCAAAATATTCCTGTACGCCCTGGAGAAGCTGGGCGTCGAGCCGGAAGAAGCTGTCATGGTGGGGGACTCCCTGAGCCAGGACGTTTACGGTGCCAAGAACGTGGGCATGGTGGCGGTCTGGATAAATCGGAACGGCGACGAGGATTACAACATGGCGGACTACGAGATTAGAACGCTTCACGAGCTGAGAAAAGTGCTGGGGGGATTGGAATGAAAGAGGTGTTCAGCGCTGAGGGAATCTTCGTTCGGTACAGGGAGAAGAAGGTCAGGCTTGAGAACGGCCACGAGCTGACCCACCGGAGCGAGGAGCCGACGGAACTCTGGTGGAAGCTCAAAGAGGTTGTAAAGGGCAAGAGGGTCAGAGTATTCGTCTACGAACTCGAGGACGGGGAATGAGGCATGATTGCGCATCTAATAAACACGGACGTTGGGAACCGGGGGGTTCTGAGGGTATACCTCGACTACCGCCGGGATAATCCTAATTTTTTACATAATTCTGCAAAACTGTTTTTGGATAATTATGAACGCGTTCTTATCGTCACTGGTTTCCCCATACCGCCGGGGATGGTGGCCGAAACCGACGGGCCGCCGGGGGCACTGGCCCTGGCGATGGCAGTTAAGAGCCTAGGAGGCACCGCCGAAATCCTAACGTACCCCGAGGTCGAGAAGGCTCTCAAACCATTCGGCGTTTCCTTCGCTAAAAACCCTCGGCCGGAGGACTACTCCCTGGTGATAGCGGTCGAGACCCCGGGCAGGGCCGCGGACGGGAAGTACTACTCAATGAGCGCCATGGAGATCACACGTGAGGCCCTCGACTGGGCGATTCTCAGGGCGAGAGAAAGCGGAGTGCCGGCGATTGGGATAGGCGACGGGGGAAACGAGGCCGGCATGGGGGGTATAAGGGAGCTCGTTGAGCTGTACGTGCCCCATGGAGAGAGGATAGCGAGCACCGTTGAGACCGATGAGCTGATTATCTCGGCCGTCTCCAACTGGGGGGCCTATGGACTCGTGGCCCAGGCGTCAATAGAGTTCGGAAGGAAGCTCCTTCAGGGCTGGGACGAGAGAATGATAGTCAGGGCCATCTCCAGTGCAGGGTTAATAGATGGAGTCTCCAAAACCCAGGCAGCAACGGTTGATGGGATAAGCCTCGACGTTCACGAGAAAATCGTTGAGCTTTTAAACGCCATTGTAAACGAGGCCTTAAGGTGATGGAATGAGGCTCGATGAATTCATCAGCGATGAGAGTTCAATCAGGCTCATAAAACGAACCCGCGATTACGTCAGGCACTTCTTCGAACGGGAGGGAACCCACGGATTCAGCCACGTGGAGCGGGTGCTCAACCTCTGCCTCCACATCGGAAGGGAGGAGGGGGCCGACCTTGAGACCCTGGCCCTTGCGGCCCTCCTCCACGATGTTGCCAGACCCCTTGAAAGCGCGGGGAAAGTCGAGGACCACGCCGCCGAGGGGGCCAGGATAGCGAGGCACTACCTCAGAAGCCTCGGGTACCCTGAGGAGAAGGTTGAGGCGGTTGCCCACGCCATAGAGGCCCACCGCTTCTCCCGCGGCCCGGAGCCGGAGACACTTGAGGCCAAGATACTCAGCGACGCCGACAAGCTCGATGCGATAGGGGCGATAGGCGTGGCAAGGGTTTTCATGTACTCGGGCGAGCACGGAAGGAGCATCGAGGATTCCTTAGAGCACTTCGAGGAGAAGATACTGAAGCTGAAGGAGTTGATGTACACCGAAACCGCGAGGAGGATGGCCGAGGAGAGGCATCACTTTACCGAAGAATTCATCGAGCGCATAAGGCGCGAAATAGAGGGCGAAATCTAAACCTCTCTCCGGCTTTTTCTTCCATAATAAGGTTTTTAAAGGACTTCCAGAATTAAGGGTTAGCCCGTTTAAGGTCATTTTTAGGTGAGGAGGTGAGGAGATGAAGGCGCCAATCTGTGAGGTGTGTTTGAAGACCGACGACATTCTGTGCCCGGCCGACGAGAAAAAGCTCCAAGAGGGTGTTATTTCAGAGCTTGATGTTAAGGTTGCGAGACTCCTTTACAAGCTCATTGGGGACGCTGACGTTGAATTTAAGAAGGCCGTTGAGGCCGGCGATATAGTGGTCATCGTTGTTGGTGAGGGAGACGTTCCGCTGACCATCGGCAAGGGCGGCAAGAACATCAAGGCCCTTATGAGGGAGCTCGGAAAGAGGATACGCGTCATAGAGGCCGTCGAGGTTACTGGAACGGACGACGTCAGGAAGCTTGCCACCGACCTTCTCTACCCCGCGGGCGTCTTCGGAGTCAACGTCGTTTACAAGCCCGGAGGGGGAACCTATTACAAGGTCCTCGTCATGAGGAGGGACAGGAAGAAGCTCCCCGAAAAGGCGGATGTCCTGGAGAGCATACTCTCCCAGATAACCGGGTCCGAGGTAAAGATAAACTTTATTTGAATTTCCTTTTCTTCCATACAGGTTTACGGATTGGAGGTAAACATGATGTACCGGACACACTATTCAAGCCAGATTACGGAGGAACTCAACGGCCAGCGCGTTAGGGTTGCTGGCTGGGTCTGGGAGGTCAAAGACCTCGGAGGCATAAAGTTCCTCTGGATAAGGGACAGGGAGGGCATAGTCCAGATAACCGCCCCCAAGAAGAAGGTTGACCCCGAGCTGTTCAAGCTCATTCCGAAGCTCAACGCCGAGGACGTTGTTGCGGTGGAAGGAACAGTCAACTTCACACCGAAGGCCAAGCTCGGCTTTGAAATCCTGCCGGAGAAGCTCGAAGTCCTGAGCAGGGCCGAGAGCCCGCTTCCGCTCGACCCGACCGGAAAGGTCAAGGCCGAGCTCGACACGCGCCTAGACAACCGCTTCATGGACCTCAGAAGGCCGGAGGTAATGGCGGTCTTCAAGATACGCTCCAACGTTTTCAAGGCCGTCAGGGACTTCTTCCACGAGAACGGCTTCATTGAGATACACACCCCGAAGATTATTGCCACGGCGACCGAAGGCGGAACCGAGCTCTTCCCCATGAAGTACTTCGAGAAGGACGCCTTCCTCGCCCAGAGCCCCCAGCTCTACAAGCAGATAATGATGGCCAGCGGCCTCGACAGAGTCTATGAAATCGCCCCTATATTCCGTGCGGAGGAGCACAACACGACCAGACACCTCAACGAGGCGTGGAGCATAGACGCGGAGATGGCCTTCATCGAGGACGAGGAGGAAGTCATGGGACTCCTTGAGAGGCTCGTCGCCCACGCGATAAACTACGTCCGCGAGCACAACGCGAAGGACCTTGAAGCACTCAATTTCGAGCTTGAGGAGCCGAAACTGCCGTTCCCGAGGCTCACCTACGACAGGGCCCTTGAAATTCTCGCCGACCTCGGAAAGGAAATCCCGTGGGGCGAGGACATAGACACCGAGGGCGAGAAGCTCCTTGGAAAGTACATGATGGAGAACGAAAACGCTCCGCTCTACTTCATATACAAGTATCCGAGCGAGGCGAAGCCCTTCTACATAATGAAGTACGACGACAAGCCGGAAGTCTGCAGGGCCTTCGACCTCGACTACAGGGGCATTGAGATAACCTCCGGCGGCCAGAGGGAGCACCGCTACGATGTCCTCGTCGAGCAGATAAAGGAGAAGGGCCTCAACCCGGAGAGCTTCGAGTTCTACCTCAAGGCCTTCCGCTACGGCATGCCACCCCACGGCGGCTTCGGCCTCGGCGCCGAGAGGCTCATAAAGCAGATGCTTGACCTGCCGAACATCAGAGAAGTTATCCTGTTCCCAAGGGACAGGAGAAGGCTCACGCCGTAAGGTCTTTATACTTTCCATCCCTTTTTTAGTTAGTCTAAACAAAGGAGGCATGGAGATGAAAAGGATAGCGGCTTTAATCTTGGTGGGATTATTCCTCTTCGCGGGCCTGAATGTAAAGTCCGCAGTTGCAGAGGATGTTCAGTATGCCGAAATATCTTCCGTACAACTCGGACTGAGAGATAAAGCCGTTCTCGGGCCCTATTCTTTCACGTTCGCAGATTTTGACCCGGATAACGACGCTGCCAAGATATTGATTTCAGGAGGAAGCGAATCCTCTGGGGTGTGGATTGAAGATGGCCAAACAGTATACTACCCATCCAACGATGAGAAGCACATATTTGCCCTCAGCGTGACTATCTGGGGCCCCGACACCGATCCAACTGTGTACCTCGACATAAAGTCGCCGCTCAAATTAATCGATACCGTGACCCTCCAGGAAGGAAAGTATTACACATTACCCTCAAGCTTTCCGGAGATCAAGGTAAAGCTCATCCGCTCAACGAATGACTACGCCACGTTTAACGTGTACTTACCCTATTCATCTGACCCAACGACCGTCAAGATATACAAAGGAAGCGGCAGGGGAGTTGCGTACAAGCTCAACGATGAATACAGATACGAAGACTACTTGTACATCAAAGTCACGGACTCCGACTCGGATAGTGCAACCTTCGAGGTTTATCTCCCGAAGGTCGCCTCTGTAGACTTCAATGTCATCAAAGAGGGAAGTGATGATGGTTCCTCCGATCAGAACTCGCAGGAGATAGAGCCAGTTTACAACGACCTCCTCTACGTCGATGAGAACCTGCCAGTGAAGGTCGAGAACACCACATACTATGTAAAGCTCATCTCGGTGGTCTCCACCAAGGCCAGCATCGAGATTTATAAGGAGTCAACGAAGGTCAGCACGTACTTTGTAAACGTCGGGGAAGTGAAGGCAATATCTGACACGCCGCTTAAAATCTCAATTCAGAATACCGAGCCGCAGTACAACCGTTGCAAGCTGGTTGTGTACGCGCCAGCTGATGCGCAGGTGACTCCGATACTCCGCTCCGCCAACATAGTGGCCGATATAGACGCAACGCCAAAGGAAATAATGCTGGATGACAGCTTGGTAGTCGTTGTTTCAGTGGAGAACAGGGGAAAAGGCGACGCTTACGACGTCGCTGTGGCGGCACCGATACCCAATAATTTCGAACTGGTGAGCCTGACCAAGTCATGGACTTTCGAGACCTTCCCTGCCTTCACAAAAATGCCCGCCCTCATCTACGTCCTCAAGCCTACCAAGGTTGGTGAGTTCGACATCGGAAAGGTGACCGTCACCTTCTACGACGACAAGAGCCTCGAAACCGGTCGGAAAAAGACGATATACTCCCAGTCCCTCACAGGGATTAAGGTTTACAACGTCCCGTCAATAGACGTCAGCGCTCAGGCGTACAACGGCACCTGGGGCGACTACGTGACTGCCGAGGTTGGGGACAACGTCAGCCTCAAGTTCACCCTACGCGCCTCAGAGGGCAACCCCAACTACGAGTTCGTCAAGAGTGCCACCCTGATCCTTGACCTGCCTGACAGCGTTGACGGGAAGAAACAGGTTGAGATCGGCACCATAAGGGCCGGCGAGACAAAGACCAGCCAGCTCAACCTCACGGTGCTCAATGAGGATCTCATCAACATCAAGGCCACCCTGGTATACCTCGATCCGCTCGGAGAAGAGCACAGGCTCGAACTCGGCAACCTTGTCACAATAAACAGCCTCCCACCCAAGGCAAAAGAGGTCAAGGTATGGCCGACGCCGGAAGAGCTTCCCGCCTACGTCAACCAGACCCTCGCTGAGATGGACAACCCCACACCGCTGGCCGAGGAGCTTGCTGACATATCCGCAGACTACCTCCCGCCGGGAAGCAACCCGTGGAAACCTTTCGCGATACTCCTGCTTATAGTGGCCTTCGTGCTTGCAGGGGCCTCCTATAAGTACTGGGACGAGGCAGAGAGGCTCAGAGAGAAGCTTGAGAGGAAGAAACAGAAACGCCCGGGAGGACTGCCGAAGAAGGCCGAGGAAGAAACAGAGGGCTCGGAGATCGTCGAGCTCTGACTTGCCGGCCTTTTCTTTCCTCAACTTTATAAATCGGTTCTCGCAGTTTCTTCGGGATGGGATATGTTCAGGTACAAGCAGGTCATAGTCTCCCGGAAGGATCTGAAGCTCAGCAAGGGCAAGTTTGCCGTCCAGGTTGCTCATGGAGCGGTCACCGCCGCACTGAAGGCCCAGAAGGAGAAGCCAGAGTGGTTCAAGGCCTGGTTCCACGAGGGGCAGAAAAAGGTCGTCGTTAAAGCTGAGAACGAGCAGGAACTCTTCGAACTGAAGGCCCACGCAGAGAAGCTCGGCATCCCAACGGCGCTCATCAGGGACGCCGGGTTAACGGAGATTCCCCCGGGCACGATAACGGTTCTCGCAATCGGCCCGGCCCCGGAGGAGCTCGTTGACAAGGTTACCGGCCATCTAAAGCTGGTGTGAGCGGAAGTCTTTTAATCATTTAACCCTTTTTAATCTTCGGTGAGAACGTGAGGCTAAAAAAGCTCACTGTCAAGAACTTCAAGAGCCTTAGGGACTGTGAGATTGAGCTGGGCAAGTTTAACGTCCTTGTTGGTGCCAACGCCTCTGGTAAGACGAACCTTGTAGAGGTCTTTAAGCTCCTCCGAAAAATCTACGTTGAGAGGGACACAAACCCGTTCCTCGAGTGGTGGGGCTACAACAACGTGGTGTGGGCCGGGAAGGAGGAGCTTCCGATAACTGTGGGAATGCTCTTTGACGTTGAGGGCTATGATGTCTACTTTGAGACGACTTTCACCGGGACGGGAGGGAGCTTCAGGATTCTGAAGGAGGTTCTTGAGATCCGAAATTATATGAAAATTGAGAAAGAAGGTCGCTTTTTGACAATTAATCACGACAAAAACTGGTTGGAAATGGCTCTTTCAGAGTTAAAAACCGTAGAAGATAGAGACTTTCTTATATACAAACATTTTGCAAATTTATCCACACTTGACCTTGAGGTTATTGAAAAAGAACTCCCAGCAAGTTTTGTGGATAAAAGCCTGCTGAAAACACTCCCTGGCAAGGGAACTTCTATCTATGATTCTCAGTCCAAGGTAGCGTACACGATTTCAGAAATCCCCTATAATTCCTCAGTCCACCGAATTCCTATAGTTTCCCCTACAATTAAGTGGGGACAGCATGAGACTATCTCACCGTTATATTGGGAATTTGGAATTTTAATGAACAAGTTCTTATGGGGCCCAATAATCTTAAGGCAGATATTCATTAAAGAACTTAAAACGCCACAGTATCCCCGCAAAGAGGCAACTCTCAAAGAAGATGCCTCAAACCTTATCCCATTCCTCTACAACATCTGGCTCCGCGAGGGTATGCTCCCCGAAAAAATAGCCAAGCCCCTCTCAATAGCGTTTCCCGACACGAGGGTCTTCTTCCAGCTCACCGAGGACGGAAGGGTCATGATGAAGGTCTTTGAGAACGACCTTGAACTTGCTCCGCCGGGCATCTCAGATGGCTTCTACAAGGTACTCGCACTGCTGACCGCCGTCTACTTAAAGCCCCCGCTTTTGATAATCGATGAAATTGAGAACTCGCTCCATCCGGAGACCCTTGAGCTGATAATAGACACTCTCAGAGAGAGCGAGAGCCAGGTTATCATTACAACTCACTCGCCGGTTGTTGTTGACATCGTCGAGCCTTCTGACCTTGTTCTCGTTGACAAAGAGGAGGGCGAGACTGTTTTCAGGAGGATAAAAGACCCAGAGAAAATCAAGAAGTCCCTCAACGAGAAGGGCATTACACTAAGCGAGGGCTGGCTCTACGGCTCACTGTTTGAAAGCGATGACCAGTGATGGAGCATGGCCAGGGAAATAGTCATAATCACCGAGGACACCTATGGCGGAGAGTTCTTCAAGCGACTCCTTGGCAGGCTAAATCGTGAAGGACTCGCTGATGTCAGGCTCAAGAGGGTTAAGGGGAGAAAAAACCCTACTCATGCTCCCTTTCTCTGCAACCCAAAGCTTAACAAGACGATTAAAGCCGCTGAGCTTGCCAGGCCAGATTTCATTCTCCTGGTCTACGATGGGGACGGCCCTTCCAGCTATGCATCTCGAAAAAGAGATGTAGAAAAGCACATCCCACGGGGCATAAAGACACCCGTTAAAGTCCCCCTTTTTGAGTATGAGATTGAGGAATGGATATGCATAAGCTTGGGCTATAGGTGGAGCACAAAGCCTTCAGACGAACTGAAAAAGAGATTGAGATATGCCAAACACAATCTCCCCGACTATGTGGAGAAACTTGACTTTGAAAAGCTCAAGAAGAACTGCAAATCCTTTCAGGAATTTTTAAGGCTGGTGGGTGAGTGAGATGGACTACCGCGAGTTTTTTTCCCAGTTCAAATACCTGAGCAGAGAACCCGGCATCGGGGGCAGGATAAAGGCCCAGCCGGAGGACTTTGTGGTCATTGAGGACCCCCTTCCTTCAATTTTCGAGGGAAGGAAGCACGCTATTTTCCTCCTCAAAAAGAGAAACTGGGACACGATGAGTGCGGTGAAAGAGATAGCAAAGCGTGCCGGGATTAACTACAGGGATATAGGCTTCGCGGGGACGAAGGACAGGCATGCGGTGACCCACCAGTACATAAGCGTGCCGGCAGGGGCGAGGGAAGCCGTTGAGAACGTCCAGATACGGGATATAGAGCTTCGCTTTGTCTCCTACGGCAGGTTCATCAAGCTCGGCCACCTGCTCGGGAACAGGTTTAGGATAATCGTTAGAGATGTTGAAGAGGGTGCATTCGAGAGGACGAAAGGGATTGTGAGGGAACTCCGAGAGAAGGGGGGTTTTCCCAACTACTTCGGCTACCAGCGCTTTGGTGAGAGAAGGGTTACAAACCACCTCGTGGGTGGGCTTCTCCTCCGCGGGGACTTCGAGGGTGCCGCGCGGCTGTTCCTTGGAGCGCACGATGGCGGCATGGAGGGCGACGAGGCCAGGAGGCACTTCTGGGAGACGGGCGACGTTGAGAGGGCCCTGGAGGAGTTCCCGAACTTTTTGCGCTATGAGAGAACGCTCCTCTACCGCTATAAGGAGACGGGGAGCTGGAAAAGGGCCTTCCTCTCCCTGCCCCTGCCGATAATGCGCATCTTCATCCACGCATATCAGAGCTACCTCTTCAACATGTACATCTCCAGGAGAATCGAAGAGGGACTCCCATTAAACGAGGCCCTGGTCGGGGATATCGTCGTTCAGGTTAAAGGGGGCATTCCCTACCGCGACAGGACTTACCGCGTCACCGAGACAAACATTGACCTTGTGAACGAAAAGATACGGCGCGGTGAGGCGGCAGTTAGCGGTCCGCTCTTCGGCTTTGCTATGAGACGGGCTAAAGGACTTCCAGGCGAGCTTGAGAGTGAAATCCTTGAGGAAGAGGGCATAACGCTTGAGACCTTCAAAAAACTGCCGAAGCCGATGACAGAGCCGGGCGGCAGACGGGAGCTCCTGATACGGCCCCTTGGCCTGACCTACGGCTACGTTCCAGAGGTAGGGATGTGCTTCCGCTTCTTCCTGCCGAAGGGGGTCTACGCAACCAGCGTGCTCCGAGAGATAATGAAGGACCATTAGTGGGTAGAAAGCCTTATATGTGCACATTCTTTCTCATTTTTGGGTGAAAGAATGAGTAAGATTAAGGCGATATCGCTCGATATAGATGGCACAATAACTTACCGCGACAGGACTCTCAGCATCGATGCTCTAAAGGCCATAAGGCTCGCAGAGAGACTTGGCGTCCCTGTAATGCTCGTCACCGGAAACGCGGTTCCATTTGCCGAGGCAGCGGCAGTCTTCATCGGCACGAGCGGACCCGTTATAGCAGAGGACGGCGGAGCGCTCTCGCTGAAGAGCGAGGGGACTATGAGGAAGCGCGTTTTTCTCACCGACATGGACGAGGAGTGGATTCTCTGGAGTGAGCTGAAGAGACGCCATCCCGATGCAGAGCTGAGCTATTCAACGATGGAAAGAAAAGCAGGCCTCGTTATCAGGAGAACAGTCCCCGTGGAAGCCGTTAAGGAGGTCATCGAGGAACTCGGGCTCAACCTTATTGCAGTCGATTCCGGCTTCGCGATACACGTTAAAAAACCCTGGATAAACAAGGGGACGGGCATAGAGAAGGCCTGTGAGTATCTTGGAATAAGCCCCAAAGATGTCGCCCACGTCGGCGACGGTGAGAATGATTTGGACGCCTTCCGCGTCGTCGGCTACCGCGTTGCCGTTGCCCAAGCACCTGAGAGCCTCAGGGAGAAGGCCGACTACGTGACTCAGAAGCCCTACGGCGACGGCGGGGCCGAGGCGATAGTCCACATCCTCCGGAAGTTTGGCTATCTGGGTGAGGAAGATGAGGGTTCGCCCGGCGACCCTTGATGACGTTCGAGGGATAGTGGAAGTTCACACTGCCGGCGAGAAGGCCAGCGGCGGCATTTACGACCGCTATATTCGAGGCGGGCCGTGGATGGCCCTTGAAACGCTCGCGATCCACCTGAACAGCCTCCTGCTCGACGACCAGCTCGTGGCCGTCGCAGAGCTTGGCGGAAAAATCGTCGGTGAAGTCGAGGTTCTCTTTTCGGAGGAGCCTATCGGAGGAAAGCTCAGAAGGATAGGACACGTGGACGTCATCGAGGTCCACCCCGATTACAGGGGGAGAGGAGTCGGGAGAGCGCTTATGGAGTTCGTCGAGGACGCTGCGAGGGAACGGGGAGCTGAGATGCTGACGACCCAGCCAGATGAAGATGCAAAGGGCTTCTATGAGAGGCTGGGCTTTGATGTTGAGCTCTTCCGGGGCAGGACGGTGTGGATTCCTACCGGTGGCAGGGCGGAAGATGCGAACGTAAGACCCCTTGAGTTCGGATGGGACGACGTTATGGCCCTTAATCTTGTTGCCGGCCGCTTCCAAAGCTCTTACAGCATGTACTTTTCAGCGTTTAAGGACAACATAGCGGGGATTCACTACACTGTTGAAAGCGGAAAAGCCGGTGAGTCATTCTACGTCCTCAGAAACCTTCCGGGCAGGGATGGCGTCTCCCTTCGCCTCTGGGGAATGGCTGGGGAGTTAAAAGCAGTCCTTGGGAGGGCTAAAGCTCTGGGCTTCCAGAGGGTACTGACCGTACTCGCGGAGGATTTGGAAGTCGCCGGCATGAAAGAGGTTGGAAAAATAGAGATACTGGCGAAAAGGCTCATCTGAGGAACTCAAAGGCCAGAGCTACCTCCATCGCCGTTCCGAGGTGGAGAACATCCTCATCCACATCGAACTTTGGATGGTGGTGCGGGTAGACGATGCCCTTCTCTTCGTTTCTTATACCAAGCGTCAGGAACGCCCCTGGAACTCTCTGAAGGTAAAAGGCGAAGTCCTCTGCGCCCATTGTTGGTTCAGCATCGCCGTGTCTTAGGCCGTACTTCTCCGCGACCTTTCTGGCAAAAGCCGCCATGTCCCTGTCGTTAACGGTCGGTGGGACGAGTTCCTCTATCGACAGCTCGTAGGAGGCCCCATGTGCCCTTGTGACGCCTTCAAGTATCTCCCCCATGCGTCTCTCGATCAGTTCTCCTATCTCCTGCTTGAAGAACCTTATCGTCCCCTTCATCTCAACTTCCTCGGGGATCACGTTGAATGCCGTTCCCGCATGAACGGCAGTGACGCTTACAACCCCCGTCTCGGTGGGGGGAATGTTTCTGCTGGCTATGGTCTGGAGTGCGAGTATTGCTTCCGCTGCTATCGGAACGGGATCAACGGTCTGGTGCGGCGATGCCCCGTGGCCGCCCTTTCCGATTATCCGTGCATTGAATATGCCCGCTCCGGCCATGAATGGCCCGTCCTTTATGCCGATGACACCGCTGGGGAGGTCAATCCAGACGTGGAGGCCAAAGATGGCGTCAACCCCCTCCAGCGCTCCCCCCTCGATCATCTTCAGTGCCCCGTTTCCGCCTTCCTCTGCTGGCTGAAATATCAGCCTTACTCTGCCGTTGAATTCGTCGATGTGCTCTGAGATTATCTTCGCCGCCCCCAGCAGCATGGCAGTGTGTGCATCGTGCCCGCAGGCGTGCATCTTTCCAGGGACGCGAGACTTGTAGGGAACGTCGTTTTCTTCCTGAACGGGCAGGGCGTCCATGTCCGCTCTCAAAGCTATTGTTTTCTCACCCTCTCCGATATCCGCTATTATCCCGGTCCCGACGCGCTTTATGCGGTATCCCCATTCGCGGAGGTGCTCCTCCACAACCTTGGAAGTTCTCTCCTCCTCGTACTTAAGCTCAGGATACATGTGAAAGTCCCTTCTCCACGCTATTATCTCGTCCCTAATTTTCAGAGCCTCTTCAAGGGGGTTCATGATACCACCATATTAATCTCGGCAAACATTCATATTAACTTTTCGATGCCCATCTAAAAAGACCGTAAACTTTATAAACCCACCAAGATAGGTGATTACGGCGTCGATGGAAGTGGGCCGGTAGCTCAGCCTGGTATGAGCGCCGCCTTGGCAAGGCGGAGGCCCCGGGTTCAAATCCCGGCCGGTCCACCATCCTTGGGTTGGGCCCGTGGTCTAGACTGGTTATGACGCCACCCTGACAAGGTGGAGGTCCGGGGTTCGAATCCCCGCGGGCCCACCACAACAAACTTCGCCTGCGCGAAGTTTGACCAAAGTTCGTGATTCTTCTTTAAAGTGCTGTTTTGATGAGGTTTGCACTTTTAAGAGAGTCTTTTTTGTAGGGAATTCCTCTCAATGAGGCCCGTTAGATAGGGGTTTTCTCTTTAAAGCGCTCCTTCGGAGCGCGGGGGAAAGCAACCCCAACGCCAAAACGTTCTAAAAAGCAAAGAATTCTGGAAGTTCCAAAGAACACTTGAAAAACGCAAACACTCTCAAAATGACCCTTTTAAGAGGAATCACAACCTTTGATGAAACTTTGCTCTGCAACGTTTCTAAGAGCCAAAACAGGACCTATAGAAAAGAAAACATCAGCGCTCGAGCCTCTTGACGCCTTCTTTCGTGCCAACGAGGACGATGTCGGCTATGTCCGCGAAGATACCGTTCTCAACGACACCGGGGATGTTGTTGAGCTCTATCTCAAGGTCGAGCGGGTCTTCTATGCGGTGGAACCTGGCGTCGAGGATGAAGTTGCCGTTGTCCGTAACGACCGGGCCGTCCTTCTTGCTCGCCATCCTGAGCTCTGCCGTTGCGTTGAAGACCTCTATCTCCTCGGCTATGGCGCGCCAGGCCGCCGGAATGACCTCGATGGGAACCGGCATCTTCTGGCCGAGCCTCTCGACGAGCTTGCTCTCATCAACGAGGACGAGGAAAGTTCCGGCGCGGTACTCGATTATCTTCTCCATGGTCAGCGCGGCACCGCGGCCCTTTATAAGGTTCAGGTGCGGGTCAACCTCGTCGGCGCCATCGACGGCTATGTCTATCGCATCAACTTCGTCCAGGCCAACTACCGGGACGCCGTTCTCTAGGGCAAGGAGCCTCGCCTGGTATGAGGTGGGAATGCCGTAGACGTCTTCCAGCTCGCCCTCCATGATGAGCTTGCCGAGGTACTCGATGAAGTAAGCAGTTGTTGAACCGGTGCCGAGGCCGACTATCATGTCATCCTCAATAAACTTCAGCGCCTCCTTCGCGACGGACCTTTTGAGTTCCTCCATACGATCACCCCACCGGCGTCAGGTTGCAGGTTACGGTGGCGTTTCCGCTCGCCACCATCTTGTACAGCAGGCTCTGATTGGAGTAGCACTGTGGGGTAAAGCTGATCATGAGCGAGTAGCTGAACATCGTGAAGTACAGCCAGAACAGCACCCAACCCCAGAACGCCTTCTTGCGTACTGCCCCCTCATTAGGTACCTCGGGCGGCAGCTCCTTGATGACCGCGAGCACAAACTTGTCGACGAGGAGGTACAGGGCCAGACCTATGAGCCATCCGTACTGTATCTTTGCTGCAGCGACTCCACTGATTATTCCTGTTATGACCCCCCATAGATATACCGTGAGTGAAAATTTATGTTCGATAGTCAGTTTCACCTTCTTCACCTACGACTAGCTTTTAAAAGGGGCTTTAAAACCTTTCTACCCCATCGTCTCAAGGAACCTCCTGCCCTTTTCCGTCAGCCCGTAATAGACCCTTCTACCCCTTCTGTGGGTCTCTTCGATGAGCCCCATGCTCTCGAGCTCGCGAAGGTGTTGGTAAACGGCCTGGTACTTGAGCGGCTTCTCCAGGGCCTCCCATATCTCGTAGCCGTACATGCTCTTCCAGCTCAGCAGTTTGAGTATCTCAAGCTTGGTGCCGCCAACCGTGAACTTCTCCCTGCTCTCTGAGTAGTGCCCCTTGAGGCCAGAGCTCGTCACGACCAAGGCTATCCTGTCGTCACGTTCGAAATAATTCTCCTCCGCCAGCTTGAGGAGTGCAGGGACGATAACCGAAGAGGCGTACTCCGCGAATATCCCCTCCCCGGCAAGGAGCCGCTGTCCAAGGTC
>Ga0209834_10000472_pt1 | contig 24815 bp, 36 predicted proteins | sample Mar14236cmmetaG_FD_184134 | JGI IMG/M metagenome (GOLD analysis project Ga0209834, IMG submission 184134) | Marine hydrothermal vent microbial communities from Guaymas Basin, Gulf of California to study Microbial Dark Matter (Phase II) - Marker... ...
CGGTTTGAGCGGCTCTACATCCCCGAACAGGCGGGCGAGCACACCATCCCGCCGTTCACGCTCTCCTACTTTGATCCCATCAGCCAGACGTACCGGATGGCGTCCACCGAGCCCATCGTCGTCGCCGTAGCGCCTGGAGCAGCAGAGCCGGTCGCGCCCGGCGGTAACTCGCAGGACGTCACCCTACTAGGCAGCGACATCCGGCACATCAAGGCCGCGCCCCCGGAGTTGGAAGACGAAAGCCGGTGGGTCATCCAGAGCGTGGGTTTCTGGGCGGCGTGGGTGGCGCCCCTGCTGATGGTGGTTGGCGCCTTCGTGATACAGTGGCAGCGCCACAGGCTACAAGGCGACCCGGCCTACGCGCGTCGCCGTCGTGCCCGCAAACAGGCGCACCGGCGGCTCAAGGCGGCCCGGCAGGCCCTCGACGCGGGCGACACCGACGGTTTCTACGGCGAACTGACCCGCGCGCTCATCACCTACGTCGCCGACAAACTCAACGTCCCCGCAGCCGGCCTCACGTTCGATGGCTTGCGCGAGCAATTGGCCAACCGGGAGATCCCCGCCGATTTGGTGGAGCAGGTTAGCGACGCCTGGCAGGAGAGTGAGCAGGGCCGCTTCGCCCCCGTCGGCGCGTCGCGTGAGGCGCAGCAGGCACTGCTGGAACGTATCGCCGATTTGATTGTGACGTTGGAGGGGCTCAAGTGGTGAGAAAAATTATCTATCTCGTCCTGGCTCTCAGTCTATTCATCGTAGGTACTGCACAGGCCCAATCGGGCGCGTGGGCAGCGGCGATGGCGCAGGCCAACGCGCTCTACGAGTCCGGGGATTATGCCGGCGCCATCAAGACCTACCAGCAGATCATTGACGGCGGCGTGCAGCACAGCGGTGTCTACTACAACCTGGGCAACGCCTATTACAAGTCCGGTGACCTGGGCCGTGCCGTCCTCAACTACGAGCGTGCCCGCCGCCTGGCCCCACGCGACGAGGACATCCGCGCCAACCTGGCGTTCGCCCGCGCGCAGGTCGCCGACCAGTTTCCCATCGCCGAAGAGGGCGCTGTATGGGCCACCATCACCGGCTGGCACGAAGCGCTCACCATCAACGAGACCGCCTGGGTGGCGTGGGCGCTCTTTGCCGTGGTGTGCTCGCTGGGCATCCTCGCCATCTTTGTATATCGCTGGCGCCGGCCGGCTCTCACCGCGGCCGCTGTCGTCTGCATAGTGCTGGCGCTGGCGCTGCTCTCGCTGGGGCTCAAGGTTCACGAGTTGAACCAGGATCGCGCCGTCGTCGTTGCGCCCGAGGTGAACATCTACAGCGGCCCCGGCGACACCTATCTGCTAGAGTTCACGTTACACGCCGGCACGATGCTGACCATCGTCGAGGAACGCGAGGGCTGGGTGCGGGGAGAACTCTCCGGCGATTTCCAGGGCTGGCTGCCCGCCGAGGCTGTCGAGTTTGTGGAGGAGTGAGATGTCTTTTCTCAAACGGTTCTCTAGCCTCCAATGGAAGTTGGCCGCCTCCTACGTCGTCGTGACGTTGCTCACAGTGCTGGTCCTGGAGGGCATCGTCATCCTGGCAGCGGACTGGATCAGCGTGCAGGCCAGCGCCGCGTGGGTGAGCCAATCGGCGCTCGATCGGGCTAGCCGGCTGGCCAGGTTGGCCGCCGATCCGCTGGCGGCCGGTTCGCCGGCCCGCTTGGCGCAGGTGCTCAACCAATCATTGGGGCTGAGCGTCAATATCATCCAGGTCACGACCAGGGGGGTCGGATCGGATAGCGATAAAGTTGGTTGGGACAGCGAGGCCCGCGTCGTGATCGGGGTGCAGGGACGCGTCGTCGCCAGCAACCAGTCAGAATGCTACCCGGTCGGCAGCCTCTTCGCCGAGCCGGGGCTGCCTGAGGCGGAGAGGTTGGTGGCGGAGGCCCTGGCAGACGGCGTCACGGGCAGCCACCTGGCGGAAGAGCCTGGGGTGTTCGCAGTGGCCGTGCCGGTTGCCAGCGCCGAGGGAGCGCGGCTTGGAGTTGTGTACTACCGCCAGCCGGCGCCCGACGCGAGCGGCTGGTCGCTGAGCCGCCTCGGAACGCCGTTGCTAACGACGACGCTGTTGCTGCTGCCGTGCATGATCCCGCTGGGACTCGTCTTTGGCTTTGTGACCGCGACCGGCCTCACGCGCCGGTTGCGCCGCCTGACCCAGGCCAGCAATGGCCTGGCGGGCGGCGACCTCAGCCGCCGGGTGCACGACTCGTCCGGGGACGAGATCGGGCAACTCGCCCGACAATTCAACGCCATGGCCGGGCAACTCGAGGCCGACACGACTCAACTGCGCGAGTTGGCCGACCGCAACGCCCGGCTGGCCCGGCAAGCACAAAGGCTCGCCGCGCTTGAGGAACGTCACCGGCTGGCCCGCGACCTGCACGATGGCGTCAAGCAGCACCTCTTCGGCATGAACCTGGCAACGGCCGCTGCGCTCAATCTGCTCGACGCCGACCCACAGGCTGCCCGCGCCAAGCTGTTGGAAGTCGGAGAACTCAGCCGCCAGGCGCAGGCCGAGATGCAGGCATTGCTGAGCGAGTTGCGCCCGGCCGGCCTCGACGAACGCGGGCTGGTCGCTGCGCTGAAGGATTATCTGGCTGCCTACGAACGGCGAGAGGGCATCGAGGTGCGTATGCAGACTGCGGGTGACCTTTCGCTGCCACTCACGCACGAGCAGGCGCTCTTCCGCGTCGTCCAGGAGGCGCTGACGAACGTCGCTCGCCACGCGCAGGCCAAGCGGGTGACGGTCGAATTACACGCCACGCCGGAGACCGTCACGCTGCAAGTCGCCGACGATGGGAGTGGATTCGATCCGACTGCGATTGAGACTGGGTCCACGATGGGGTTGCAGGGAATGCGAGAGCGGCTGGTCGGGTTGGGGGGAACGCTCACGGTTGACGCGGTCCCGGACGGGGGTACCCGGCTCACAGCCTGCCTCCCACGTTCCATTCACACAGATGAGGGTGAGTCTCATGCCTGACCTCATCCGCGTCCTCATCGCCGACGATCACCCCGTCGTCCGCCAGGGACTGCGGGGTTTCCTCGAAACTTGTGCTGACATCGAGGTCGTCGCGGAGGCCGAAGACGGCGCGCAGGCGATGGCGCTGGCACGCGAGCACGTGCCGGACGTGATCCTGATGGACTTGCTGATGCCGGAGATGGACGGTGTCGAGGCGATCGGCCGGATCGTGGCTTTCAGCCCCGCCAGCCGCATCATCGTGCTGACGAGTTACACGGAGGACGAGTACCTGTTCCCGGCGATGCGCGCCGGGGCGCTAGGGTACCTGCTCAAGGACGTGGAGCCGGAGGAACTGGTGAGCGCGATCCGCGCCGCCGTGCGCGGCCACGCGACGCTGCATCCGAGCGTCGCCGCGCGGCTGGTTCGGGGCGTGGATCACCCCGGCGATGACTCACTGGCCGATCTGAGCGAGCGCGAACTCGATGTACTGCGGCTGATCGCCCGCGGGATGAGCAACAGGGAGATCGCGGAGGCGCTCACGATTGCCGAGGGCACGGTCAAGAGTCACGTCAGCAACATCCTTTCCAAACTGCACCTGGCTCACCGCACCCAGGCTGCCCTTTACGCTCTCAAGCGCAAACTGGTCCCTCTCGATGACCCTCACCTTACCGAAGACTGCTGAACTTGTGTAGAACCCAATGTCATCAAGAGATGAGAACCAGACCTGCCAGGTTTTATGAGGCACTTTCGAATGGAAATGCACTGTTAATCGTGTCGATCTGGCTCACAAAAGCTCTGGCGGAAACCTGGCAGGTCTTTACAATCCTTAACTTGACATTGTGCTAATTGGTAAACTTTTGAGGTCATTCAACTTTGCTTCCTGCCACAGTGGTTCTAACTCGTCAATCGTCAGCGTCGTCATATCCAATCCCCGCTCGCGGGCCATGCGCTCCACATCGCGAAAGCGACGCGCAAAACGAGCGTTTGCCTGCCGCAACGCCGCCTCCGGATCCACCCTCAACCAGCGGGCCCAGTTGACCGCCGCGAACAGGAGGTCACCCAACTCGGCTTCTTTTTCTTCTGGGGTGGTCGCCGCCTCCACCTCGGCCATCTCTTCCCGAATCTTGTCAACCACGCCTTCCACCTCGGGCCAATCAAAGCCCACGTGGGCCGCGCGCTGACCGTAGGTATCGGCTTGCTGCAATGCTGGCAAGGCCGCCGGGACACCATCCAACACCGAGCGTTTTTCCCCCTTCTCCTCTTGCTTCAGTTCCTCCCAGCGGCGCAACACCTCCTCGGTTCCCTGCACTGTTCGCCCGCCCCACACGTGCGGGTGGCGGTGCTTGAGTTTGGCGTCAATACCGGCAATGACCCGCGCCATCAGGAACTCGCCCTCCTCGGTGGCGATCTGCGTCTGGAGTATAATCTGCAACAGCAGATCGCCCAACTCCTCTTGCAGAGCCTTTACGTCGCCCTGGTCAATCGCCTCCGCCGTCTCATAAGCCTCCTCCAGCAGTCCCCTCCGCAAGCTCTCGTGGGTTTGCTCGCGATCCCAGGGGCAACCACCCGGCGCGCGGAGGTGAGCCACGGTATCCTGCAACCCCTCAAAACTGCTGACGCCAGGGAGCGGTGGCACGTAGAGCGTGGTCAGGTGAGCGATGTCTTCCCTGCGGTCGAGTTCGTAGAGCGGGAAGCGAACGAGACGCTGCTCAAGAGTACCGGCCGCGTGCACCAGTATCACCTCGTGGTCGTGGGGATACTGGTTCATCAACGTCAGTTTGACGTCGGAGGTGAGCGCCCGGCTATAAAGTTGGCCCACCAGTGCCGGCAGATCCGGGTTGAGCGGGGGATGATGGCGAGACGCCAGTTCCAGCGCATCGCAGACTTGCAGGCCCGCCAGCGCGTCTGTCCGCAGAGATGTGAGTGTGGGCTCGATGAAACTCAGCCCCTCCACGATGCGTACTGCCGGGCCAGCCTTCTTCGCCCGCGACAGGATCAGCCCCACCGTGGCTTCCCCCACCAAGGGATGGCCCGGGACAGCGTAGACGACTCCCTGTGGGCGTCGTCCCAGTCGCAGCACCTCACCGGCGATGGCCTGATAGACCTGCGCAAAATCCCCCGCCTCCTCGTATAGGTAATCGAAGGAATGTAACATCAAGTGAGGTGGCAATCCAGTCACGGTCGGGTGATGTTCGGTGCGCAGCCAGACCTCGCTGGCACCTTCCAGCACCGACCAGGCCTCCTGTGTCAGGTGGCGTGGATCGCCCGGCCCCAGGCCAACGATGATAATCGTCATCTCCCCTCGGAAGGATACAAGGTATCTTCTCAATATCCTGGGGTAGGGGCAGGACTTGCTCTTGCCCACAAGGGCGACCGCAAGGGTTCGCCCCTACCTATTGAGAAGATACGATACAAGGATATAAAGTAAACAAGTAGACAAGAGCCAAGTGCCTTGTCTACTTGTTTACTTGCGTACTTGTCTACTTTTGCAGATTTGCCCAGCGTATCATCTCTTGGTATAAGTGGGAGCCTTCCTGGCCCGTAAAAGTCCGGGCTTTTTGCGCTCCTTCACCCGCGCATCGCGTGTGAGAAAGCCACCCGTGCGCAGGACAGGCCGTAGGTCCGGGTCCACCTTCAACAACGCCCGCGCGATGCCCAGCCGAATTGCCCCGGTCTGCCCGGTCATCCCCCCACCCTTTACCTTGACGCTGACGTTGAAGCGATTCTCCATCGCTGTCACCTGAAGCGGCTCTTTGAGTTTGCGAATATCCACGTCACGAGTGAAATACCCTTCAAGCGGCCGGTCGTTGATGATGATGCTACCCGTGCCTCCGGAATAGAGTCGCACCCGCGCCGTAGCCTCCTTGCGCCGTCCAACCGCTTCGTAATATTCCATTGCCATTACCCCTCCTGTCAATTCAATTCCAGCGGCTTGGGCTGTTGTGCCGCGTGGGGATGTTCTGGGCCAGCATAGACCTTTAACTTTTTGAACATCTGCCGCCCTAGCCGATTTTTTGGCAGCATGCCACGTACTGCGTGCTCAATCACCCGCGTGGGATGCTTCTGGAGCAGGTTACGTAGCGTGACCTCCCTGAGCCCCCCCGGATAACCAGTGTAGCGATAATAGATTTTCTGATCCAGTTTGCGTCCGGTGACGCGAATCTTTTTGGCGTTGACGACGATCACGTAATCGCCGGCATCAACCGAGGGTGAGTAGATGGGCTTGTGCTTGCCGCGCAGTCTGTGTGCTATCTGAGTAGCCAGACGGCCAAGCGTCTGCCCCGTGGCATCCATCACGTACCACTCTCGCTCGATTTCGTTAGGATTTGTAACGTATGTTTTCATAATACAACCTCTTCGTGTTGCACAGATCACTTTTAAATTATCTTGACAATGGCATATTTGCATCGCACGGCGGTCAAAACCGCGTGCTACATCTGCAAAGTTCTCAATACTTTACCTCCATCAAACACAGCCCGTGCGGAGGGGCTGTCGGGCCGGCGCGGCTGCGATCACACGACGCCAGCACCGCCACGAATTCTTCCACGTCCATCACGCCCCGCCCCACCTGGAGCAATGTGCCGACGATACTGCGCACCATGCGGTAGAGAAAAGCATTGGCCTCAATGTCAAAGGTCAGCCAGGGAGGCTCCCCGCCCCACTCCGCCACCAGCACGCACCGCACCGTGCGCCGCCGTGAACGGGCGGCGCTGGGTTGCAACTCGCCCAGCACTGGCTCTTTCAAATCAACCTGCCCAGCACCGGCTCTTTCGGGCCGGCGCTTGCCCTGCGGCGGCTGCCCAAAGGTGGCAAAATCGTGCTCGCCCACCAGGGACTGGGCTGCTTGCTGCATCGCCACTACGTCCAGCGAGGTAGTTACGTGCAAACTGTATCTCCGGGTCAGCGGGCAACGCACGGGTGCATTGTAAACGGTGTAGCGATAACGCCGGCTGCGGGCATCATAGCGTGGGTGAAAGTCCGACGTGGCTTGCTCGACCTTTTGGACAGCAACGTCGGCGGGCAGGACTGCGTTCAATGCCCGGTGTAAATCGTCCAACCCATGCTGCCAGGCTGTATCAAAGGCAATGACCTGTCCCGCCGCGTGTACGCCAGCGTCGGTGCGGCCGGCGGCCAGGATGGTGATCGCCTCCTGGGATACCCGAGATAATGCCGCTTCCAGTGCCGCTTGAACAGTTGGCCCGTTGGCCTGTCGTTGCAACCCGCTATAGTCCGTCCCGTCGTAGGCCACGACCGCTCGCACCCGCATCATCGCGCCTGCCTGTATCTTATTCCTCAACCAACTCTAACAGGACCATCGGCGCGGCGTCGCCCTTGCGCGGCCCCAACTTGTAGATGCGGGTATAGCCGCCGGGCCGGCCCGCGTAACGCGGCGCGATCTCTGCGAACAGTTTCTCTAAAACATCCACTCTCGTGCCGTCAGCCTCCGTCACCCACCGGTTCAGCCTGCCGGCTGCCAGCCGGCGGGCATGGACGCCACGACTCGGATTCTCACGTTCCGCTTCCAGTCCTCGCTTTGCCAGTGTAATCAGTTTCTCCGCTTGCCCACGGACCGCCTTGGCTTTCGCTGCGGTCGTCTCAATGCACTCGTGTTGGAACAATGCTGTCACCAGATTGCGGCGCAAAGCCTTGCGGTGACCACTGGAGCGATTTAGTTTCTTTCCTGCGACGCGATGACGCATCTACGCACCTCCACCCTCCAGAAAGCCCTGTTCCTGGAGGCGTTCTTTCAATTCAGTCAGCGACTTTTCCCCAAAGTTACGGATAGTCAGCAAAGTATCATCTCCCCGCTCTAGCATCTCCAACACCTCACCCACGCTGGTGATGCCGGTGCGCCTGAGAGAGTTAAACACGCGCACACTTAGATCGAGTTGTTCGACAGGAATCTCATAGACCTCGCTGGGAAGAATGATCTCCTCTTCGACCGGTTCGATCTCGTCTTCCAGAGTGAGACCGGCGATCAGCCGCAGGTGAGTCACCAGAATACGGGCCGCTTCCTTGAGCGCATCCAGTGGCGCAGTCCGTCCGTCACTCCATATCTCTAACGTCAGGCGGTCATAGTTGGTCATCTGGCCCACCCGCGCCCGATCCACGTTGAATGCGACGCGGCGAATGGGACTGAATATAGCATCCACGGGCAGTTCACCAATGGGCACCCGACCACGTCCCACAGCCGGCAGGTAACCCCGCCCCTGTTCGACAGTGAACCCGATGTCGAGATGTACGTCACTGGAATCCACGGCAAAGAGATATAGGTCCGGGTTCAGGATTTCTATCTCCGGCGGAGTCTGTATGTCGCCGGCTGTCACCGTGCCCTCGCTCCGCACCTGGAGCGACATGCTCATTGGCTCCTGACTTGTCATCTGCAGGCGCAACTGTTTGACCTGCAATATGAACCGCATCACGTCCTCTCGCACGCCTGGGATGACAGAGAACTCGTGTGCAATATCGGAAATGCGGATCAAAGTCACAGCCGCGCCAGACAGTGACGAGAGCAACACTCGTCTGAGCGCGTTACCTAACGTAATTCCAAAACCACTCTCCAGTGGGCCGATCACAAATCGGCCATACATCTGGGAGGTCGCATCTGTCTCAATTTTCGGTAGCACTGGAACTGACAACCCTCGCCTCCTGTGTTCGGTTAGCCTCTAGCCTGCGCGGAAAGGGCATTGTGAAACGGATCAAGATTCAGTTCACCCTCACAAAAAGTTATCGTCAAACCTTTGCCAGGGTATCGCCCAAAAACAGACCCAGAGGTGAGACGTTTGACACCTCCCTAGCGCGAATAGTACTCTACAATCAGATGGTCATCTATCGTCGTCTCAATGTCCTCTCGCGCGGGCGTCTTTAACACTCGAGCCGTCATCGTCTGTGCATCCAGGTTCAGCCAGTCTGGCACCGCTCCTTCATCCAACCGGTCGCCACGCTCCTTAAAGTACGTGCGCTTACGGCTCCCCTCCCGTACCGTAATCGCATCCTGCGGACGGACGATGTAGGAAGGAATGTTTGTGGGGCGACCATTAACGACAAAGTGACCGTGCGACACCAATTGGCGCGCTTGTGCCCGTGAGTCGGCAAACCCCAACCGGTAGATAACGTTGTCCAACCGGCTCTCCAACAGCGCCAGCAGATTCTCACCGGTCAGGCCCTGTCGGCGTTCCGCCTCGCGGAAGTAGCGCCGGAACTGACGCTCCAGCACCCCATAGATACGCCTTGCTTTTTGCTTCGCACGCAACTGGCGCGCATAGTCAGAGGAACGACGACGGCGGCGGAAACGGGCTAGCCGGCCATGTTCACCCGGTGGATAGCCACGTTCTCGCTCAAACGGGCACTTGGGCGAGAGACAACGCGCCCCTTTCAAAAACAGTTTTTCCCCTTCACGACGGCACAGTTTACAGACCGGGCCGGTATATCTGGCCATACTCTCACTCCTAAACGTCTATCTGCTTACCATCTGCTATGAGGGCGCGATAACCGCGCCCCTACATCCGGCGCTTTTTGGGCGGACGACAGCCATTAGAGGGCGCGATAACCGCGCCTACGTCCGGCGCTTTTTGGGCGGACGACAGCCATTAGAGGGCGCGATAACCGCGCCTACGTCCGGCGCTTTTTGGGCGGACGACAGCCATTATGCGGAAACGGAGTCACATCGGCGATAGAGCGCACTCTCAGACCTGCCGCCTGAATAGAGCGGATCGCCGCTTCCCGCCCAGGGCCAGGCCCTTTGACGTAGACATCCACATCAGTCATCCCATTGCTCATGGCATCTCTGGCCGCTTTCCGAGCAGCCTGCCGGGCCGCAAAGGGTGTGCTCTTGCGTGATCCCCTGAACCCAACCGTCCCTCCACTAGCCCAGTTGATGACGTTCCCTTGCGTGTCGGTCACCGTCACGATTGTGTTGTTGAAAGTGGCGTGAACGTGGGCCTGTCCACGCGGCACATTCCTCTTGACCTTGCGTCCCCCTCGACGCTGGCCTGTTCGCCTATCTCGCGCCATTACCCCTCCCGCGTAAACATACGTTACTTCTTCTTCATTCCACGTCGCCGCCCGCGGCCAGGCACCGTCTTCTTGGGGCCACGCTTGGTACGGGCGTTTGTCCGCGTGCGCTGACCGTGTACCGGCAGATTGCGACGGTGCCGCAGACCTCGATAACTTCCAATATCTATCAAGCGCCTGATGTTCATCTGCACCTGACGCCGCAAGTCACCCTCGACCTGATATTCGCGGTCAATAACCTCGCGCAGGGCAGCAACGTCCGATTCCGTCAGGTCCTTGACCTGCATATCGGGATTTACTCCGGCTTTGCGCAGAATCTCACCGCTCAGACTACGCCCAATGCCATAGATATACGTCAGGCCAATCTCTACTCGCTTGTTCCGTGGCAGGTCCACCCCTGCAATACGCGCCATACTTCCTCCCCTGCAATTTGCAGTTTGCTACTATCCCTGGCGTTGCTTGTGCTTTGGGTTCTCGCAAATCACCCGCACCACACCACGTCGCCGGACAATCTTGCACTTTGGACAACGTTTCTTTACCGAGGGCGACACTTTCATCGCACTATACCTCCTGATCCTACATCCATTTATTATTTGATGAATCCTTCATAGTGACGCATCAAGAGTTGGGCCTCCAGCTGGCGCATCGTATCCAACACCACGCCGACTACGATCAAGAGACCCGAAGCGGTAATGAGCAACATCCGTGTATGCAAGAACAGATCCACGATGTAGGGCAACACCGCCACGCTGCCCAGGAACAATGCGCCCACCAGAGTAATGCGGCGGTAGACAGAGTTAATATAATCAGCCGTCTTTTTACCTGGCCTGATCCCTGGGATGAATCCCCCCTGTCGTCTCAGGGCGCCCGGCAAATCCTGCTGTTGAACCATCACGTCAGTATAAAAGTAGGTGAAGCCCACAACTGCCAGGAAGTAAAGCAGCCCATACCAGATATTCTGGGGGGAAAAGAAAGTCATCATCCCCTGGGCAAACCCGGACACGGTGGCGTTCTCACTGCCGACAAAGAACTGGGCAATCACTGCCGGGAAAACGAGAATGGACTGGGCAAAAATCAACGGGATCATCCCCGCCGTGTTGACCCGCAAGGGAATGTGGGTGCTTCCGCCACCATACATCTTGTTGCCCCGCACCCGCTTACCGTATTGCACCGGGATGCGCCGTTCCCCCTCCTGCACTACTACAATCACAAACATCGTGATGGCCATGATAGCCAAAAAGATGCCCAGCATCAACACACCCATCCCCGTGCTGCCACCCTCCATCGTCTGAGCCTGAGCCCAGATGCGCACAATGTTCTGCGGCACTCTGGCCACGATGCCACCAAAGATAATCAGCGAAAGCCCGTTACCTATACCCTGCTCGGTGATCAAATCTCCCAACCAGATGGCGAACATCGTGCCAGCCGTCATCGCCGCCAGCACCGCAATGGTAGACATGATATTCGCCGGTGAGTCGAAACCAAAGTCAGGCAAAACGGGAGAGGTACCGAAACGGTTAAAGCCTTGAGCCTGTCCAAAAGCCGTCAACAACCCCAGAGGAACGGCCAGGTAGTACGTCCACTGGTTCATCTTGCGCCGGCCCGCCTCCCCCTCCTGGGCCAGCCGCTCCAACTTGGGCACGATCGGTTGCAGCAACTGCATGATGATGGAAGCGGTGATGTACGGAGAGACCCCATTCGCCATAACCGAAAAGTTCGCCACCGCCCCGCCGGAGAGCATGTTGAGAACATTGAACAACTGGCTGGCGCCACCGGTGCCCGCCATCAGTTGCTGCAAAGCCTCCTGATCCACCCCCGGCACTGGCACGTGCGCCGCCAGCCGGTAGATGACGAGAATCAGCAGCGTATACAACAACTTGCGCCGCAAATCGGGCAAGGCCATGGCATTCCGCAGAGCCTTAATCATCGCTTCACTCCTAATCCTTTATCCCTTGCTGTCCTGCAATCCCTTGCTGTCCTGCAATCTGTTGCTGTCCTGCAATCCATTGCTGTCCTGCAATCCGCTGCTGTCCTGCAATCCGTTACTGTCCTGCAATCCGTTGCTGTCCTGCAATCCGTTGCTGTCCTGCAATCCGCTGCTGTCCTGCAATCTGTTGCTGTCCTGCAATCCGTTGCTGTCCTGCAATCCGTTGCTGTCCTGCAATCCGTTGCTGTCCTGCAATCCGTTGCTGTCCTGCAATCCGCTGCTGTCCTGCAATCCGCGTTCTACCGCGTTCGGTAGCCACCTCGCTGCCAGTCCAATTCCTCCGCCATCCCCCCGGCCGCCTCGATCTTGGCCCGTGCGCTGGCCGAAAATCGGTGCGCCTTTACCGTGAGCGGGGACTCTAGTTCTCCGCGTCCCAGAACAACCACCAACTCGTCCGCCCGCTTGATGATGCCCGCCTCGACCAAGGCCTCTGGCGTGACCTCGGCTCCCTCCTGGAAACCCGTGAGCCGCTCCAGATTGACCGGCGTGAACCGGACGCGCCACGGATCACGAAAACCCACACCGCGCGCGAAAGGCATCTTTCGCACCAAAGGCAACTGACCACCCTCAAAGTAGGGCCGCACGCCACCACCGCTGCGGGCATTCTGGCCTTTCGTACCGCGTCCGGCCGTCTTACCCTGCCCGGCAGCAATGCCGCGCCCCACGCGCTTGCGCCTCTTTGTCGTTCCTTCAGCGGGCCTCAAATCATGTAACTTCACCTCTCACCCCCTCAACCCACCAACTAACTAACTTTCTCCACCGCCACCAGGTGACTCACTTTGGCAACCATCCCCCGGATGACCGGCGTATCCTGCTGCTCCACCGTCTGATGCATCCGTCGCAGACCCAATGCCCGCACCGTCCGCTTCTGCAGGTACGAATACCCAATCGGGCTCTTGGTCAACGTAATGCGTAACACTTTTGCTCCACTTTCCTGCCCACTCATTGTCCTCGCCTCCAGAACGGCATCACCTGGGCCTCGGGCACACCCCGCTCACGGGCCACATCCTCCACGCGACGCAGTTGCTCCAGGCCATCCATCGTCGCGTGCACCACGTTGAGCACGTTAGAACTGCCCTGCGACTTGGTGAGAACATCGTGTATGCCGACAGCCTCCAATACGGCACGTACACCACCGCCAGCGATCACGCCTGTCCCCGGCGTGGCCGGCCTGAGCAGCACCTTTGCGCCGCCACATCGCCCGACCACCTCGTGAGGAATCGTGGTCTGCACCAACGGCACGGGCCGCATATAGCGCCGCGCCCGTTCCGTCGCCTTACGAATCGCATCGGGCACACCGCGTGCCTTGCCGACTCCTACGCCGACATTGCCACGATTGTCACCCACCACCGCCACCACGCGAAAGTTGAAGCGACGTCCGCCCTTGACAACCTTGGCGACCCGCGTGATATCCACGACACGCTCGTCCAGTTCTTCTCGCTCTTCCAAGCCCCTGCGATCCATTCTGGCCATTCTGCCTCCGTTGCGCCTTAAACTCTTATCCTCAAAACTCGAGTCCCCCCGTGGTGCAGGCTTTCCAGCCTGCTGGCAGCCTGGAGAGGCTGCCCCATCCTGCCTTCTGCCTAGAACTCGAGCCCACCTTTGCGCGCTGCGTCCGCCAGAGCCTTCACTCGACCATGATACTTGTACCCACCACAGTCAAAGACCACCTTCTTGATACCCTGGCTCAATGCACGTTCCGCCAACACCTTGCCCACCACGCGCGCCTGCTCAGTCTTTGTCAACCCCTGAATCTGCGCTTCTACCTCTGGAGTAATGGTCGAAGCGGAGACCAACGTACACCCCTGGCTATCATCAACCACCTGGGCATAGATGTGACGCAGGCTGCGAAAAACGTTCAATCGCGGCCGCTCTGGCGCTCCAAACACACGCTTCCGTACACGCCTATGCCGCCGCAGACGGGCTGCTCGACGATCAATCTCTGGCATATCTTACCTCAATTCACCAAACTAGGCCCCAACTTTGCCGGCCTTACCAGCTTTGCGACGAACGTACTCGCCGACGTAACGGATACCCTTGCCCTTGTAGGGCTCCGGTGGCCGCCAGGCGCGAATCTCCGCCGTCACTTGTCCGACCAATTCCTTGTCAATCCCCCGCACCGTGATGCGCTTGGTGCGGGCTTCGACCTCGAACTGAATTCCTTCAGGTGGAACAATATTCACTGGATGAGAAAAACCCAGGTGCAGCACCAGACTACCATCTCCCTGCAAGTCCACGCGATACCCCACGCCGTGGATCTCTAACTGCTTCTGGAAACCCTGCGTGACGCCGATCACCATATTGTTCAACAGCGATCGAGTCAAACCGTGCAACGCCTTGTGATGCCGTTGATCGGTCGGGCGACGCACCTTCAACTGGCCTTCTTCCAGCACAACTCTCATATCCGGGTGAAACTCGCGTGAAAGGCCGCCCTTGGGGCCTGTCACCGTCACCTGGACACCTTGAATATCCGCCCTCACCCCTTCGGGTAGAGAAATGGGCATACGACCAATCCGTGACACTACCTGCCTCCCGTGTACGAGCGCGATTGCCGCGCCTTTACCACACGTGACACAACACCTCACCGCCCACACCCAGGCGGCGAGCCTGCTGGCCCGTCAACACCCCTTTAGGTGTCGTGAGAATAGCGATCCCCATGCCACTCCGCACCCATGGCACCTCTGCGGCGCGTGTGTAGACGCGGCGTCCTGGCTTACTCACGCGCTTCAGTCCCCTGAGAACCGGGCGGCGCTCCCTTCGCTGGCCCACGTACTTGAGCCGCATAACCAGTTGGGGCTGCGGACGCTCGCGCGTCACATAATAATCCTCGATAAACCCTTCGTCTTTCAGGATAGTGGCAATCGCCACCTTAATCTTGGACGAAGGCATACGCACGCCTGGATGCCCCGCCATGACGGCATTGCGGATGCGTGTCAACATATCGGCTATCGGATCAGACATCGTCATCGAATAAAACCTCGTTTTCGTTTTGTACGGGCCCAGTTCCGCGCCTGTACGGGCGCGGTTACCGCGCCCCTACCAACTAGCCTTGACCACACCAGGGATTTCCCCCTTCAACGCCAGTTCTCGGAAGCATATACGGCACATTTGAAAGCGCCGGATGTAACCCCGTGGCCGGCCACACAACTTGCAACGGTTCCGCACCTGCGTCTTGTGCTTGCGCCGCCCCTCTCGCAAAACTATGCTCGTTTTCGCCATACTACCTGACCCCTTCCAATTCAGACTACCGCCCCCGGTGGCGGAATGGCACTCCCAACAATTCCAGCAACCGCCGCCCCTCCTCGTCCGTACAGACCGTGGTAACGATACTGATCTCCATACCCCGGATCTTGTCAATCGAGTCATAGTCCACTTCGGGGAACATTAGTTGCTCACGCAACCCCAGCGTAAAGTTACCCCGCCCATCAAAAGTGTCCGGGATACCCCGAAAGTCGCGTTGACGGGGCAGCGCTACGTTGCACAACCGGTCCAGAAACGCCCACATGCGCTCTCCCCGCAACGTCACCTTTACGCCAATGGCACGACCTTCACGAAGTTTGAAATTGGCGATGGACTTGCGCGCCCGGGTGATCACAGGATGCTGCCCGGTGACCGTCGTAATGTCCCGCACCGTGTGGTCCAGCGCCTTGGCGTTCTCCAGCGCCTCGCCCACACCCACGTTGACCACGATCTTGCGCAGGCACGGCGCCTCCATAACGTTCCGGTACCCGAACTCTTCCATCAACGCGGGCCGGATTTCTTCACGATAAAGTCTCTGCAAACGCTGCATCAATCCACCTTCCTGCTAGTCAATCGCCTCACCACATTTCTTGCACACACGCACCTTGCGGCCACCCTCCTGCCGGGCAAACCCTACGCGCGTGCATTGGTCGCACTGTGGACACACCAGCATAACGTTAGAGATGTGAATCGGCGCCTCGAATTCGATGATGCCGGCTTTCATCTCACCGCGTTTGGTACGGACTGGACGCTGATGCTTTTTGATAATGTTGATCCCGGCGACGAGAACCCGCTCCGTCTTGGGGAATATCCGTTGAACCGTGCCCTGCATCCCCACATCGTCGCCAGAAATCACTTCTACCGTATCACCCTGTTTGATTCGGTTGCCCACTCTGCACACTCCTGTCAATCGCCGTCCTACAATACCTCAGGAGCCAGCGAAACAATCTTCATAAAGCCCTTTTCCCGCAACTCGCGGGCCACCGGCCCAAAGATGCGCGAACCCTTTGGATTGCGGCTCGTTCCATCCAAAATCACCACCGCATTGTCGTCGAAGCGAATACTGGAGCCATCGAGACGGCGGTACTCTTTCGCCGTGCGCACCACCACGGCCCGCACGACCTCCCCCTTCTTCACCTGTGCTGTCGGGGTGGCCTGCTTCACCGTCACCACGACGACGTCGCCCACACCGCCATATCGCCGCTTGGAACCCCCTAGCACACGAATGACGAGAATTTCCCGCGCCCCGGTGTTGTCGGCCACCCGTAGACGGCTTTCCTGCTGGATCATTGCCCAACCTCCGCTGCCACTCCAGCCCCGGCTCGCTTCAATATCTTCTCCACGACCCACCGCTTCTCACGACTCAGCGGACGGGATTCGACGATGCGTACCTCGTCACCCACGTGACAGGCATTGCTCTCGTCATGAGCCTTGTACTTTTTCACCCGGCGCAGCACCTTGCCGTATCGCGGATGGCGTGCCAGACGCTCGACCTTTACCACCACGGTCTTGTCCATCTTGTCACTCGTTACGTGACCAACTAGCCGTTTTCTCGTAGATGCGTATTGCCCTCTCACCGTGCTGCCTCCTCGGTCAACTCTGCGATCAACTCGCGCTCGCGCAGGATCGTCTGCATCCGGGCGATGTCACGCCTCACGACTCCCACCCGGTTGTGGTCTTCCAAACGCCCCATAGCCAACTCGCGGCGCAGTGCAAAGACCTCCCGGTAGGCATCCTCCAGCCGTCCTTGCAACTCTTCCGTAGTCCAGGTTCGAATCTCCCGTGCCTGCATACTCTCCTATTCCCCAGCAGAGATCTCTTGGCGCTTTACTCTTCGCGCTTTACAAATTGGCACCTGATGGGCAATTTGTGAGACGCCAAACGCATCGCCTCGCGTGCCACCTCTTCAGGTACCCCACTCAGTTCAAACATGATGCGGCCCGGCTTGACCACGGCTACCCAGTGATCCACCGCTCCCTTGCCCTTGCCCATACGTGTCTCGGCCGGCTTGGCCGTGACAGGCTTGTCGGGAAAGATACGAATCCAATACTTTCCCCGCCGGCGCGCGTGGCGCACGATTGCCCGTCGCGCCGCTTCAATCTGACGCGCCGTAACCCACGCCGGTTCCAGTGCCTGCAATCCGTATTCCCCGAACGCGATCGTAGCCCCGCGCGTGGCCTGGCCCTTCATCCGACCACGCATCTGTTTACGGTACTTTACTCGCTTTGGCATCAACATTGCTTCAAATCTCCAAATCTCAAATCAGCAAATCTCAAATCCTCAGACGACAAAGGCGTCCTCGTGCTCCTTGGCCTCGGGCAACACCTCACCCTTGTAGATCCACACCTTTACCCCAATGCGGCCATAGCCTGTATGCGCCTCTTCCTGGGCATAATCAATGTCGGCACGCAAAGTCTGCAACGGCACTCGCCCATCGCGCTGCCACGCCTGACGCGCCATTTCGGCCCCAGACAGACGCCCCTTGCACATGATCTTGATACCTTGCGCACCGGAGCGCATCGCTGCCTGCACCGCTCGCTTCATCGCCCGGCCATGAGAAATACGCCGCTCCAACTGGGACACGACATTCTCCGCCACCAACTTGGCGTCCATTTCGGGCCGCTCCACCTCCTGCACGTCCACAGAGGCCCGCTTGCCGGTCATCTCTTCCAATTCTTTGCGTAGTGCCTTGACCGCGACCCCTTTGCGCCCGATGACAACGCCGGGCCTGGCCGTCCAGATAGTTACCGAAACTTGCTTCGGGAAACGCTCAATCTCAACACGAGATATTCCGGCCCGCCCTGCAGCATCCTTGATGAGCCGCCGAATTTTCAGATCCTCGTGCAGCAAGTTAGCATAGTCTTCGCCCTCCGCGTACCAACGTGCTTTCCAATCCCGAATCACTCCGAGTCTGAAGCCATAAGGATGAACCTTGCGTCCCAAATCCTTCCTCCTCTTTTGATTTCAGATTGGTGATCCAAGATTTGCGGATTTATCGGCCACCGTCTACGGTCGGCCAAATCTCCAAATCTTGGATCCGTCAATCTTCAATCTCCCTCTCCTCCAGCACCACCGTAATGTGTGAAGAACGTTTACGGATCGGGCGCCAGCGACCACGTCCACCAAAGCGCGATCGTACACCCTTTCCGGGCGACACACCCGGCCCTTCATCGGCCACGATATGCGCCACGTACAGATCATCACGCGGTATTCCAAAATTCATATCCGCATTCGCGATGGCGGAACGAATCAGTTTGGCGACCGGATGTGCCGCCGCGTGGGGTAGAAAATCCAACACCTCCAGCGCCTCTTCGGCATACAATCCCCGCACCTGATCGATCACCCGCCGAACTTTACGTGCCGTCATCGGCACGTGCCGTGCCCGGGCCAGTACCTCTGTACCCATGTTTATCCTCTCCGTACTATCCGGCCGTCTCCCGTACCCGACCCTTCCGCTCCTTCACAATGTGACCTCGGAAGGTGCGGGTGGGGGCAAACTCGCCCAACTTGTGCCCCACCATGTCCTCAGTGATATAAATTGGCACATGCCGCCGGCCATCGTGAACGGCGATGGTATGCCCAATCATGTGTGGAAAGATCGTCGAAGCCCGAGACCAGGTACGAATCAGTCGCTTTTCTCCCCTCTGATTCATGCGCTCAATCTTGCGCAACAACTTGGAGTCCACGTATGGTATCGGTCTCTTTAATGGCGATCGTGACATTATAGAACTCCTAATGCGTAATACGTAATGCGTCCCACATCTCCAAATCTAAAATCCGCGATCTTGTATCCTCTTACCGTCGCTGCTTGCCACGCCGGCGCACGATATACTTGTTGGTGGCCTTGTTGCTTCGTGTCTTTTTGCCCAGCGTCTTTTTCCCCCAGGGAGACTTGGGGCTAGGCATACCAATTGGCGACCGGCCCTCGCCGCCACCGTGGGGATGATCGCGCGGCGTCATCGCCGAGCCGCGCACCGCCGGGCGGAACCCCATGTGGCGCTTCCGGCCGGCTTTGCCCAACTTTATGTTGCCGTGGTCTACGTTGCCCACCTGACCAATAGTGGCCATACATTCTTGGCGCACCAACCGCATCTCGCCGCTGGGGAGCCGCAGCGTCACATGCTCCCCTTCCTTGGCCAACACCTGCGCCGACGTACCGGCAGAGCGCACCATCTGGCCCCCTCGTCCCGGGGACAACTCGATATTATGCACCAACGTGCCGAGCGGAATATGTGTCAGTGGAAGCGCGTTCCCCACGCGAATCTCCGCCCCCTCACCACTCATCACCGTATCACCCACCTGCAACCCCAGCGGCGCAATGATGTACCGCTTTTCGCCATCGTGATAAACCAGTAATGCGATGCGGGCCGAGCGGTTAGGATCATACTCAATGCTGCTCACCCGCGCCGGAACGTCCACCTTGTCGCGCTTGAAATCAATCAACCGGTATCGTCGCTTGTGCCCACCACCCCGATGGCGCACCGTGATACGTCCCTGCACGTTACGGCCAGACCGCTTGCGCAATGGGCGCAACAGGCTGCGCTCCGGCTCTGTGCGCGTGACCTCCTCGAAAGTCGAACCGGTCATTCCCCGCCGGCCGGGTGAAGTGGGCTTGTACGTCTTTATCGCCATACCTACACTCCCTCGAACACGTCCAGCCGCTGGCCCTCTGCCACAGTGACCACAGCCTTTTTCCATTGCGGGCGGCGCACCATCCGCCGGCGTCCGCGTCGCTTACTAGCCTTGGCCGGCATGTTCATCACATTGACCCCCACGACATTGGTGTCGTAAATGACCTCAATCGCCTGCCGCACCTCGATCTTGTTCGCACGCCGGTCTACCTCAAAAGTGTACTGTCCCAACTCTGAGGCCTGATAGCGCGTCTTTTCCGTATCAATCGGTCGAATGATAATCTTGTAGGGATTCATCGTTCACCTATCGCAAAATATTCTTAATCCGCCAATCCTGCCAATCCGCGTTCTTCCTATCCCAAAATACTCTCGACCACCTGCAATGCGCCTAGCGGCATCAACACGTGGTCGTACTTTAACAGATCACGGATATTGAGGTAACTGGCCCGCAACGTCTTTACCTGTGGCAGGTTGCTCGCCGACTTTTCCACCGTTTCATTCCGCTCCGGTAGGAGAATCAACACCTGCTGCTCCAACCCCAGGTTACTCAACACCGCCAGCATATCCTTCGCCTTGAATGTTTCCATCTCTAGCGCGTCCAGCACGACGATCTGATCCTCCGTTGCCTTGACCGACAGCGCCGAACGTAATGCCGCGCGTCGCATTTTGCGCGGCATCTTTTTGGTATATTTGCGCGGCTTGGGCCCGTGCGCCACCCCACCGCCGACAAACAGAGGGGCGTTGCGACTGCCGTGGCGTGCTCGCCCGGTACCCTTTTGCCGGTACCACTTGGCTTTGGTACGATTCACCTCACCCCGCGACTTTGTATGGTGCGTCCCCTGACGAGCGTTCGCCTGCTGACGCACCAACGCCTGATGCATGAGTGACACATTGACGGGGGCCTCGAAAATATCAGAGGACAATTCAATCTCGCCGACTTTTTCCCCTTTAGCGTTATACACCGGAACAACCATGACTCTCCCCTGAACACACCGCGGTCTGCTCATTGTTCATTGTCCATTGTTCATTGTTCATTGCTACTCACCCCGTCGTCTCGCCAACTCTTTTGACTTGCGAGCCCGCTTGATTACCAACAGTCCGCCTTTGGCACCCGGCACGCTGCCGCGCACCGCCAGCAGATTTCGCTCCGCATCTACCAACTCTACCCGCAGATCCTGCGCCGTCACTCGGACGCCGCCCATACGGCCCGGCATACGCTGCCCCTTCCACACACGACCCGGATACGCACAGGCGCCAATAGAGCCCGGCGCACGTTGCCGGTCCGACTGGCCGTGTGTCTTGGGGCCGCCCCCAAAGCCATATCGTTTGACCACGCCCGTAAAGCCACGCCCTTTCGAAGCGCCTACTACGTCCACGCGGTCTCCCACCTCAAAGACGTCCGCCAGGACCCGCTGCCCTTCCTCGACGCCTTCGATCTCTCGCAGGCGGAACTCGCGCAGATGACGCAATGCAGGTAACTCGTTGCGCGTCAGATGTCCTCTCTCGCCACCGCTCATCCGCTGTGGTTTCACTTCCTCGAAGCCCAACTGAACAGCCTCGTACCCATCCCGCTCGAGCGTCTTGACCTGGGCCACGTAGCACGGCCCCGCCTCGATGACCGTCACCGGGACAGCCTCGCCTTGCTCGTTAAATATCTGCGTCATACCAACTTTTTTGCCCAGGATCGTCTTCACGCCCATACCTCCCCACAAAAGCGACACGTTCCCAACGGCACATCTCGCTGGCCGAAGCGTCGCTCGTGGAATGTGTCGCTTCTACAGTTTGATCTCAATGTCTACACCGGCCGGCAAATTAAGCCGCATCAGGGAATCGATAGTCTTGTTGTCCGGCTCGACGACGTCAATCAGCCGCTTGTGGGTACGAATCTCGAAATGCTCGTGCGAGTCCTTGTCAATAAAAGTCGAGCGACGAACAGTAAAACGCTCAATTCTGGTCGGTAGAGGCACCGGCCCCACTACCGTAGCACCTGTGCGCTCCGCCGTCTCCACGATGCGCCTGGCTGATTCATCGAGCACGCGATGATCGTAAGCCTTTAACCTGATGCGAATCTTTTGCTTGGCCATGTGCCTCACCTAGTCCAGTATTTCTGTGATGACACCCGCGCCGACAGTCAGGCCGCCCTCGCGAATAGCGAAACGGGAGCCTTTCTCAATGGCTACCGGCTCGATCAATTCCACCTCCAGGTTGACACTGTCACCCGGCATCACCATCTCGACCCCTTCTGGCAAGCGAATCTCTCCCGTCACGTCCAGCGTGCGGACGAAAAACTGGGGGCGGTATCCAGTGAAGAACGCCTTGTGACGGCCACCCTCATCCTTACGCAACACGTACACCTCGCTCATAAAGTGCCGGTGAGGATGAATGGTGCCAGGGATGGCAATCACTTGACCGCGCTGCACCTCGTCCCGATCCACGCCGCGCAGCAACAATCCAGCATTGTCACCTGCCCTGACCTCATCGAGTACCTTGTGGAACATCTCCATTGAGGTCACCACAGTCTTGCGCGACTCTTCCTTCAGACCCACGATCTCAACGTGCGTCATAGGCTTCATCACGCCGCGCGTCACGCGCCCGGTGACGACCGTGCCCCGGCCCTTGATTGAGAACACATCCTCGACGGGCATCAGGAACGGCTTGTCCTCATCTCGCTCAGGAGTGGGGATATAGTCATCCACGACACGCATCAACTCCCAGATGCTTTCATACTCAGGTGCATCTGGGTCAGTGCTCGCGCTCTGGAGGGCATGAAGGGCACTACCGCGCACGATGGGCGTCTCGTCGCCGGGGAAGCCGTAGCCGTCGAGCAATTCGCGCAGTTCCAACTCGACCAGTTCCAGCAACTCGGGATCGTCCATCAGGTCCACCTTGTTCAGATAAACCACGATGGCCGGCACGTTCACCTGGCAGGCCAGGAGCACGTGCTCTCGCGTCTGCGGCATTGGGCCATCCGCCGCCGAAACGACCAGGATCGCCCCGTCCATCTGCGCCGCCCCGGTGATCATGTTCTTGATATAGTCCCGGTGCCCAGGGCAGTCAATGTGGGCATAGTGCCGATTTTCCGTCTCGTACTCGACGTGGGCGATAGCCACGGTCAGAATCTTGGTCGCATCACGGCGGAACATCTTGGCATCCGCCTTCGCCACCTCGTCGTATGCCTGGAACGTGGCCATGCCCTTGAGAGCAAGCACTTTCGTGATGGCCGCAGTGAGCGTCGTCTTGCCGTGGTCAATGTGCCCAATGGTACCTATGTTGACATGGGGCTTTGTACGTTCAAATTTTTCTTTCGCCATTTTTCACTCCTTTTCGGATGATCTAACTCCATGTACGGGCGCGGTTACCGCGCCCCTACGTAGCCATACACAATGGCGTCCATCCGTTGTTGATCTACCTCCGCATAATGATGAAATTCCATCGTAAATGTGCCCCGCCCCTGCGTCAGACTGCGCAGGTCGGTTGCATACCCAAACATTTTCGCCAATGGAGCAAAGGCACGTATAACCTGCACTCCCCCTGCCCGAGACGCCACATCCCTGATCTCGGCTCCCCGAGTATTCAAATCTCCCATCACTTCGCCGGTGTACGTCTCCGGCGCAATCGTCTCCAGGTCCATCACCGGCTCCAACAAGACCGGATTGGCCTTTTCCACCCCTGCGTTGAAAGCCATTGAACCAGCCACTTTGAAGGCCAGTTCCGAGGATGTTTCCTCATCCCACTCCGTGTCGAGCAATCTGACTTGCACGTCCACCAGCGGGTAGCCGGCCAATACGCCGCTCTCCATCGCCTCGCGGCAGCCCCGCTCGACCGCTTCGACGAACTCTTGAGGCAAGGCCCTGTCCCGCGTGACATTACTAAAGACAAACCCCTCCCCGGTCGGCAGAGGCTCCACCTCCAGCCACACGCGGCCAAAGTGCATCCGTCCCCCGGTCTGTCGCTCGAATGACCCTTCGCTCCTGACTGTCTGCGTGATCGTCTCACGATAACTGACCCTCGGCCGGCTCACCCGGCCCTGCACACTGAACTCGCGTTTCAGCCGGTCGGCCAGAATCTCCAGGTGCAACTCCCCCATCCCCGAAATGAGCGTCTGCCCGGTGTTCTCATCAATGCGCACGACAAAAGTGGGGTCTTCCTCGGCCAATCTGCGCAACCCTTCGGCCAACCGATCCTGATCGGCCATCGTCCTGGGCTCAATAGCCACCGAGATCACCGGCTCTGGGAACCGGATGGATTCCAGAATGATCGGCGCATGCATCGCCGACAGCGTATCTCCGGTTACCGTGGCCTTCAGCCCCACCGTGGCACCGATGTCCCCAGCGCGGAGCTCGTCGATCTCCTCCCGATGATCCGCGAACATGCGGAGCAGCTTGGTGATCCGTTCCCGCGCGTGTTTGGCCGGGTTCAGGTAGACATACCCCCGCTTAACCGTACCGGAGTACACGCGGAAGTAGGCCAGGCGCCCCGCGTAAGGATCCGTGGCGATCTTGAAGACCAGAGCCGCCAGAGGTGCATCGGGATCCGCCGGCCGCTCCTCCACCCGCTCCGTCTTAGGGTTATATCCCTGAACGGGCGGGATATCGAGAGGCGATGGAAGATACCACACAACCGCATCCAACAAGGGCTGAATCCCCTTGTTCCGCAGGGATGAGCCACACAATACCGGCTGAAGTAAACCGGCGATCGTCGCCTTGCGCAGAGCCTCCCGCAGCGTCTCGACTGCGATCTCCTCTCCCTCAAGGTAACGTTCCATCAGCGCGTCATCGGTTTCGACGATCGCTTCCAGCATCGCCTCCCTTGCCTCGAGGGCCTCGCCCTCGACCTCCGGCGGCACGGGGACTACCTCGAAGGTCCTCCCCAGCTCATCCTCCCAGATCAGCGCATGCCACTCCAGGAGATCAACTACACCCTGGAAGTCCGCCTCAGCCCCAATGGGCCAC
>Ga0209834_10000473_pt1 | contig 24759 bp, 28 predicted proteins | sample Mar14236cmmetaG_FD_184134 | JGI IMG/M metagenome (GOLD analysis project Ga0209834, IMG submission 184134) | Marine hydrothermal vent microbial communities from Guaymas Basin, Gulf of California to study Microbial Dark Matter (Phase II) - Marker... ...
ATATTGTAATAAATGGGTAAATAATAAATGTATATTATTTCCAGATACAAAAGAGTGGAATAATTGTGTTTATTTTGAGAGAAGAGGTGAAAGAAAATGGTAACTAACTGGTTAGAATGTCCTTTTTGTAAAAAAGAACGAGAAAAACTTTTGGATGAGTTATTCAGAGAATTAGCACGAAAACAATTTGAGTTATTAACAAATTTTGTTAAAAAGTATAATTTAAATGTAGATGGTATTAAATATATTGTATATAATTATTATTTAGAATCAAATAATATGCCTGAAATAGATAGTGATATGCAAATTGAAACCTTACGAGTAGATTACGATTATGGTATTAATGAAAAAAAATGTTGGTTTCGGATAATATTTGAATGTGAAAAATGTAATTTTAAAATAGAATTAAGTCAAACAAAAAAGGTGAAAGAAAATGATAACATTTGATGCTGTGATTGGGGGGGATGTCAAAAAAATAAGTATTGTTTTTGATTGGGAAAATGAAATTTATGAGTTTTTACTTGACGAGGGAGATACAAAAAAATTAATTTTTAGTGGGGATATAAATTATTTAAAAGAAGTAATGAAAAAAGCACTAAATGAAATATCTAAAGGTGAAAGAAAATGAGTGAAGAAAAACCTTTGTTGGATTTGGAAGAAGTTAGAAAAAAATTGATTAGAAAATATTGGAAAGAACAGAAATATGATGAAAAACAGCAAATTAGACGGGATTATACTATCGAGGAAATTTTGGAATTGTTTGAGAAGGAAGTAAAACTCCGTATTGATACATATATTGATGTAATAGTTTTAAATTTACTGGAAAGATTGCTTGAAATAGAAGACATAGATGAATTTATTATGCAGACGCTTGAAGATTTTGAGTTAACAAAACACATTGACAAGTATGCTAAAATAATCGATTTGAATTTGTTGAAAAAATTCAAAACAGCATATTTTGAAAATGACTGAAGGAAAACCTCTGGATTTGGAAGAATTGGCAGATGCTATTATTAGAGTTGAATATCCAACTTATGATAGTCCATACACTCCTTTACCCATAAGAAACAGCATTATTAGATTAAAGGAAAGAATAAAAATTGTATTAGAAGAACGAATTAAATCCGCTTGCGAGTTTTACAAAGAATGGTGGAATAATCCAAAAACATTTATTATATGGTATGGAGATAAAAGAAAAGTTAATGGATTAATAAAATTTATGGAACATTGGTTTGGTGAATATTGGCAAGATAAATTTGATAATTTGGAAGATAAAAGAATAGAAATTATTTTGAAATACAACGAATGGTTGCTTAAACTGGCATTTAAAGATGTTTTTAAAGGTGAAAAAAGAAAATGAGTGAAGAAAGATGTCCCTTCTGTAAAAGACATTTGCACGGATTATCGGCATTATTACAAAAATATCATGCTTGAACAACTTAAAGAGGACATTGAGACGGAAATCAAGAAATGGTTTCCTGATGAGGTGAAAGAAAATGAGAGGTAAATGGTATGGATTGGTAGAAAAAATAGAAATCACGACAGGGACGAGCGGAACTTATAAAATAAAAATTGAAACAGAATTGTTGAATAAAGAAGAATTTGACGAAATGCTTAAAGATATTCTTGCTTTAATCCGAGCGCCTGAAAGCGTTGAGGAAATATGAAAGACGACAAAAGAAAAGAATGGAAGAAAATTGAAAAATCTTTGAAGAGAAGGAAAAGAAAATGTCCAACCCGCTGAAGGTTTTCGGATTTTTTGTTGTTTTTTTGTTTTTTTTAATCTCATTTGCGCATATTAAAGATAATTTTGACGAGTTGAATCAAAAAAACGAAATGCTCGCAGAAGAGATTCAAAAAATTGCAGAAGAGAACGAAAAATTAATCGAGAGAGAAAGAAATCTCTCGGAGAAAATTGTCAATTTGTCCGAACGAGTGGAAAATCTGGAGGGAGAAACCGGAAAATTGAGAATTAGCCTGGAAAGAGAAAAACATCTCAACAGAGAGCTGGAAAAATCTCTCGAACGAGTTAGAATGCAGAAAGGGCTGGCAAATCCAACGTACACCCAGCTGAAGAAGTTTGTTATGAGAGACGACACAGAAATGTTCGAATGGAGCAAAAAATTCGACTGCACGGAGTTCTCCAATCGCTTTATCCAAAATTTCGCCAGGAGAGGATTTTTTTCCTGCACGACGGAGATTACTTTTGACGACGACACGGGGCACATTGTAGTCGCAGTCAATACGACGGACAGAGGCTTATACTACGTAGAGCCTCAATCAGATTATATTATCGAAGGAAGCAGGCTGAAAGTCGGGGCAAATTACTGCAGTTTGGTCGATTGGAAATGCAACTGGGAAATCAAAAAGATCAGCTCCTGCTTCGAGTTGAAAATATGAAGTCGGAAGAAGAGATAAGAAAGGAATTCGAAAAATTATACAGAACTCAAAAGAAAAAAAGAATGAAAGAATTCAACAAATTATCCAGCGAAGACAAACTAAATTGGATGAAAAAAGAGTTAAGCCTCATAGATTTTCGAATAGAGCACACGGATTTCATAATAACGCTGTTATATCAACAGCAGGAGAAGTTTCTCGCTCTAAAGAGAAGGCTTAAAGAGTTGATAAATAATAAAAATACTAAAGAATTTGAAAGAGAATTTTTGTGAAAAACGAAAAAAGAAAAAAATTAAGCGGGAATGCAGGTGTATTTCGTTGAGAGACCGGTTCCTTCTTTTATTATGTTGACTTTCATTATCCCGCTTTCTACAAATTTCTTCAAAGTGTTGTATACCGAGATTGGAAGGTATAGAGGAACTTCGTTGTTTTTTCTCGTTACGACCAGTTTTCTGACTTTGTTTGTTGTGCCGTCATCCTTTGAGAATTCTCTCGTTTCTACCTTCATAGATTCAATCTCACGCAGATCTATTATGTTGTTTCCTTCGGAAAGTTTCTCGAATGTCGTTGCTTCGGCTTCCTCTTTTACGCCTTCGAAAAGGTCTATTATTCTCTTCTGCTCTTCTGACTTCTCCGATTGTTCGGTTTGTTCTGTCTTATCCGATTGTGTGATTACTTCGTCCATAAGTATTATACGATATGTAGTATATAAAATTTTTCTATTGTTGAATATATATATTAAAAGATATATCCTATATAAAAATATGGGTATATAGTATATATTATAATTTTTTTTTCTTTATTCTCTTTTTATTATTTTTTTATATAAGATATATCATTCAGTATATATTTTATTTCGCCGAATACTCTTTGTTTTTTGGGGTGTCGGTTTTTGCCAACAATTCCTAAATAGTAATAACACATATTGTTTAATATATATATTTTAATATATGTATTATTTTACCGAAAACTATATATATAATTTATGGATAAATTATATATGCGAAAATGGGTCCACATAATTATGCCTCGAGAGTTCAAAGAGGGAGAATTTACCCGGATTAAGTGGTATATTTCCAAAATTTATGGCTTTGAATTCTCGGATTGGGAAGTTGTTTCCTATTTAATTCGGTATTACAAGCAAAAAAGTGGACTCTATAAACAAAAAAGCGGACAGGTGAGGGGAGCTCTCCGCAATCCTAAAGGAAATTAATTAATTTTTTTCCTTTTTGGGATTGTTACCTGCCCTCGCCCCGCAAAGAGTATGAGCATAACTATGCCTTTGAGCAGGTTGAGGGATATTTTTGAGAGCAATTTGGAGGTCTATGACAGTTATTTATTGGATACTTTGCTGGCGACGTATTATTCCAATTCTTTGCCTGACGACAGAGTATGGCTTTTTGTAATTGGGCAGCCGTCTTCTTCAAAATCTTTGCTGATGTCTTCTTTTGAAGATTTGCCCGATTATTATCCTCTCGGCAAAATTACGCCAAAAACTCTCGCCTCAGGATATAAAAATTTTGAGGGAATTGCGTTGGAGATTAAAGGCAAGGTGGTGTGTCTGAATGATATGGCTCCTTTGTTGACTATGGATCAAAAGTCCAAATTGGAGATCTGGGGGCAACTGAGAGAACTTTATGACGGCGTTGTTAGGCAGCAAACAGGAACAGGAGTTAATATCAAGTACAATGATATTTTCGTGACTTTAATCGCAAATGCGACACCTGCTTTGGACAGTCAGAGGAGCATATTTAATCAGTTGGGCAACCGGGAAATAATATACAGGCTTCCAGAAAGAGACTTCACTGAAAACCAGAAAATTATTGATAAACTGTATATGAACGGCTTTACCACTGAAAAAATAAAAAAAGATTTAAAAAATGCGGTGAGTTGTTTTTTTAAGGATTTGCAGCCGATTCAGGTTAATCTGGATAAAAACACTTACAATTTTCTGCATAATGTCGCCTGGTTCATTTCTAATATGAGAGCAACGGCGGATTATGATTATTATACAGGAGAACTTGTTTCTGAAGTTGTTAGAGAAGAGCCGATTAGAGTTTTTAAGATGCTGCGTAAGTTAGTCATTTCTTTGCTTTCTCTTGACGAAAATTATCCGGCGGAGAGAATTCAAAAGATATTGAGGCGAATTGCCGTTTCAAGCAGTCAGCCTTACAGAGTGAAAATTTTGCAGGCGTTGAATTCAACTAAAGTAGAGGGAGATTATTCTTCTTCTGAAATTGCGAGAATCATTGGATTGGGAACAAAATCCACTTTAAGCCAGTTGTGGACTCTGCACGCTTTAAAATTGGTTGATGTTTATCAGTCTGAAGATGTTGGATATAAGCCTGATTACAGGTGGAGTATCCGAGAAGAAGGAGAAAAATTATATAAACTGTTGAAATATGAGGTTTAGAATGGAATGGGAAGATGCTGTTGAGGAGGCGAAAAGAGAATTGCATATTGAGGGATATGTTGATAAAAGAGAATGGGAAAAAGTTTTGGATCTGGCTAAAGAAATATATTGGAGTGGAGAAGAATTTAATGAATTAAAAGAAATTACTGTTAAATCAGCGGAAGGAAAATGCGAATTGTGTGGCGATAAATATGGTTTAACGGCTCATCATATTTTTTATGATAGAAGCGAGTTGACTATTTGTTTGTGTCATGAATGCCACCAATTAGTTCACCAATTACAAGAACAATGGGGTTTTGTTATGCAACTTACTTTAAAATATTGGAATAATTTTTTGAAACTTGGAGAAGAGTTGCCTAATTTATTCAAGATTTGTTTAGAATGCAGGAAAGAAATAATAAATGATATAGAAAACAGGAAAAAATATAAAAAAATTAAAGTTGTTTTAGAAAAGGAAACTGAAAAAGCAATTTTAGTTTCATTAAAAAATACAGATAGGCAGATATGGATTCCTAAATCTATTTTAAGGCGTCAAGTTTGGAAAAAAGTTTGGATTAATTTTATAGAATCTAAAGAAGGAGAGATAGAAGTTCCTGTTTGGTTTGCGGAGATGAAGTTATTATGAAACCTAAAAAAAGACCTTATTATGACTATTTTCCAGGAGAGTATGCGGATGATAAGTTGGAGGATGCGAACGACGAGTTGTTTAAATATTGGGAAGTTTAGCGAATTCTATAATTCTCTCCTATCTCTCAAAACCCACCCGCAAAAAAATTCATAAATTTCTCTGTCCGTCGGCGAATAGTTTTTCAAAATCAGGCATTCTTTGTCTTTGTAAGATTTAATTTCGTAGAGCATATTTATATTAAAACAAATTTATTAGAGTTATGATACGAGATGATCCAGAAGAGGAAGAGGAATCTGACGAGGAATAATTCAATTTCTTTTTTTTATTTTCTTTTAATTTTTTTGACCATCCACGAAACGACTACTGCGAAGACCAATCCGGAGAGAATCGTCTCGCACACTTTCAGAGTTATTTGCTGAAGAGGCGTCAACGCCGGAAGAGAGTAAAGATAATACATTATGTAGATGGTTATTCCGATGAACGACAGCAAATACATCTCAGCTTTATATGTTTTTGCGAAGGATTTTCTTGGCATAATTTATTAAGTTTAAGTTTATTTATAACTTAAAAATATATAATTTTATGGAAAACAGGTATTTGTTAGCGATATTTTTATTGATTGGCGTGGCTGGTTTGTATTTTACTGGAGTTGTTCCGTTTTCAGTTGTTAAATCGATAGATAAAATTGACTTTCAAAGCTCTTCGAATTGGTGGAGCGGAGAAACCTGGGTCGTGACTTTAGTTCAATCGACAATGGGACAAACTATTATCGGCTCTACAACTCCAGAAGAAATGCAGGAAGAATCTGGAGCTCCAATTAAACCCAAAAGAAATTTGGAAATAAAAATTCTGAATCCGAAGCAAACTTGCGAATGGACTGCCTTATCCGACAAAGTTTTATACAATTACCATTATCACGATTGGACTTGCTACTGGTATGACGAAAATTATGCAAAAAAGCAGTGCTCCGGTTCTGGAAAATTATTTCTTGGAGGCGGAAAACAGCCGTTCTCTTTTAATTGTATTTGCATGTGGAAATCTGCAGAAGGTTGGACTGGAGAATTGACAGATGAGAAAGTGAGAACCAAGACGAAATTGGAATTAACAGCAGATGAGAAAAAAGAGAGCGTTGATATCGATACCGAAGGAAGTTCTGAAGGTTGGATTGGAAATGTCGCTTATTACAAATACAACGGAGATTTATTATTGAGCAGTTGTCGAGAAGATAAACCTTCGATGAATTACTACACTCCGATTTATAAGAATGGAGTTTGGTACTTGACAAAGACTTCTAATTACAATTCTTATGTTGAAGATGTAAACGATTTTGAAGATTATTATCAAAATCTTGCGAGAGGAAGTTCTTGGAGTGTTGAAGATTTTAAAAATAGAATAAATAATATCAACAGAGCAGTTAATAATTTGTATTCAGTTTCAGCTGGAGGAGAATTCAAAGGAAACACTTATGTTGCAGATTTAAAGTCTCCAATAACTAATCCGGAATACACGATTTGGATTAAAGCAACTTGGTTGGGAATTCGTCAACCAATTCCAGATATAAAGATAGAAAGAGTTGAGTGCGAAGACGTCGGCTCTTCCGGAAAAGGAGAGTGCGCAGTCCACTTGAAAAATTACGGAGAGAGCGGAGGAGGAACTTTGACTCTTGAGATTTCCTCGCCTTTCGTTGGAGATTCAAAAAGCATTTACTTGAATGAAAACGACTACAAAATATACGAACTGGAAGTGACGGGATATTCGAACAGCGAAGTGGAGAAAGTCGGAAAGGTCTGCATTCAAAACAGCGGAGGAGAAAAATACTGCAGATCTGTAACTATCAGATTTGTTCCTCAAATTCTTTGCCAGCAGGGAGCGACTCAATGCTCGGATTCAAAAACGATTGAAAAGTGCTTCAACAAATACGTCGGCTTCGAGTTTTATAAAAGATGCGGAGACGGAGAGGAATGCAGAGTCGATAACTACGGAGTTGCGAAGTGCGTGAAAACAGGAGAGCCGAGAAAGTGCGGAGACGGATTCTGCGAAGGAGCTGAGAACTGCGAAAACTGTCCGAGCGATTGCCGATGTCCAAGCGGATACGTCTGCGAAAACGGAGAGTGCGTTAAAAAGGGGATTTTCTCCTTTGATGTTGATACTATGATTCTTATTTTGATTGGAATATTAGGAATCGGAACTTCCTCGCTGATCGTTAAAAAAGCATTTTTCAAAAAGAAAGGTAGAAGAAAATGACGGGAATAATTGAAACTCTCTTGGCTGTCGTTTTCATTTTCAAACTGCTGATGGCTTTTGGAGTTTCGGTCGTGAGCTTTTTGGTCGTGAAAAAAATCGTCAGGTTTATGGGCTTTAAGGAATACGAAAACGAGTTCGGATTTCTCGCCTTTTTGCTGTCTTTCGTCGTGGTTTACTTCTACTTTCTGGCTTCGCTCGTGGTGACGGCTGTCGGAGTGGTGACTTTCTATTTTTTCGGAAGCTCTATTTTGATTTTCTTGACTTTCTTGGCGATGCTATTGAAATAACAAAATATAAAAATATATTATATATATTTTATTTTTATATATTATGAATAAAGCAGAGAAGGTGAGAGTTTCTTTTCGGGTTGAAGAAGCTCTCTGGAAGAAATTCAAAATACACTGCATCGAGAACAATACGAATATGAGCGAGAAGCTTGCGAAATTGATTGAAGAAGAAGTCGAAAAATGAGCGAAGAAAAAACTAAAGATTGGTGGATCGAAAGATACATAGAAGTTCTTAAAGATAAAATTTCGCAATTAGAAAAAGAAAAGAAAAAACTTTTGATTTTTTGCTACCTGCTCGTGATTTTCGTTTTCATTCCGTTTACTCTGCTGATGTTTTTGAACATCTCGAAAATCGGAGGAATCTTATACACGATTGTTTATTCTGACAGCAACGAAAATATGACTGAATTTGCGAGAAACTACACTCAGGGAATGTATGGAATTTCTGCAGCCAACAAGCTGTCTTACTGGATCAACAGAAACATAAAATACTCTTGCAGCGGAAATCTCAAAGCCAGCGAAGTTTTCAGGTTAAAGAGAGGAGTCTGCAAAGAGAATGCAGTTTTGCTGCTGAGCTTTATGAGAAGTTTAAACGAATACGGAGTGGTGGAAATCGTTCACAATGGAGAGCACGCCATAGCCAAAATTTATGACAGCAAAGGATATTATTATTGCGATCCGACTCTTGGAAATCCCTTCGCAGATTCCTGCAGCAATTCTTTTGAATGTCGCTATGACAGCCTCTGCAATCCTTTAACTCACCGGTGCGAAAACAAAAACAGCATGAGTTTTTGTTGGAGACCTTATTGATTTTTTTCTTTTTGGCTTGTTTTGAATTTAAAATAAGGAGAGAAAACCATAAATATATTAAAAGTTAAAAAAATTATGGCATACAGATTCAAAGAACAGCAAATGTTAATGGAAGGAGCAGTGGGCGCAGTTTTTACGATAATAATAGCAATGCTGGTTTCATCGGTAATTTCTCCAATATTGGCGAGTTTGTCGGGAGCTGTTGGTTTTGCGATGGCTATACAGGCGTTCTTTGCGGCGTTCTTCTTGATGTTCGCCCTTAAAACTCACAAGGGCAGGGAAAATCTTCCTCAGGATATAGTTGTGATTTTGATAGTTCTTGGTTTCGCTTCTATAGTCACTGCTTTTGTGCCTTCGATGGCTTTTAGTTACGAGACGACAATTACGGGAATCGCTCTACTACTGTCGGAAGTGTATTTAGGTCTGTCTTTGGCTAAACTGCTTCTTAGAAAGGCAAGATTTTAATTTTTTTAATTTTTTTAATTTTTTTGCTTTGTGAGCGGAAGCTCTAATTTTATTGAAATTTCATAGTCAAAATATATATAATTTAAAAGGAATTATATTATGAAATTAAAAAGAAATCATAAGAGTATTTTATTTTACGGTGTTTTGATCGTGTTGATTTTGCTTTTATTTGGTTTTGGAGGAACTTTTTCGGTGGTTCAAAAAAATAACAGCGGTTATTCTATGGATTGCTCCAATAATTCTCAAGTAAAGGGGGTTTTTCCTACGTTTTCAGTTTCTGGAAATTGTAAAGATTATACTTTGCATAATCATAATATTAATGATAAATATCGTCCAGCTAATTGTAAAGCTAAAATACACTTGTCTGATATTTATGGAAGGGATTGCACAAAATATCCGTATATTGATTACGCTAAAATAAATGTCAAATGCGAAGGAGACAAATTGTATGTTTATAAAGGAGGACCAGATGAAGATTGGAATGATATTAGATCAAGAATTAAATGCGGTCAGGGTTATTGCACAGGCTATGACAAGAGCTTTCCTGGAGGAGAACATGAAATTACTTTGAAGAATGCTCCTGGAAAAATGAATTCATATTTTTTTATTTGCTATGATTATGACTACAAAGACGGTTGGTGGTGCTGGGTATGGACAGGATGGGGTTTTTGGGGAAACAGGGAAGTTGTAAAATCAGAGTGCAATCCTGGAGAAACAAAGTGCGAGGGGTACACTTATTATGAATGTTCCAATTATAAATGGAAAGACAAAGGCAAAGTGGTTGGTAAATGCGGAGTTGAATGTTTAAGGGATCTTGATTGTGGAAAAGTTATGTATTCGGATAATTACTGCTCGGGGGATATTGTATATAGAAACAAGACTTTTTATATTTGTGATAATTATCAGTGTAATGTTCACACCGAAAAAGAAGAAGTACAGGTTTGCGAATATGGATGCGAAGATGGTGCTTGTAGAGAAAAACCTGTTTTTGATTGGAAGTTGGCTCTTTTAATGGGCAGTGCAATTGTTTTTTGTGGAGTTTTATATTGGTTTTTGAAAAAATAATGTATGTTTTCTTTTTATATATAAGAAAACAATTAATTATATGATAAACAAATGGATATTTTTATTTGTATTAGGATTGTATCTGTTAATTACTCCAACTTTTGCTTGGCTTTATGATTGGGATTGCAGGCAGCCAATTAACATCTCAAATATGGCAGGAGATTTAACAAACTACCAAGTTAGAATTGATTTAAATTCAACAAATGTCGGCTCAAATTTCAATTGGTCAAATAACGGCTCTGATATAAGATTCACAAATTCTACTGACAATTTATTGAATTTCTGGATTGAAGATTGGAACTCAACAGGACAGGAAGCGGTAATTTGGGTTAACGTAACTTCTCTGCTGAACAATACAAACACGACAATTTACATGTATTATGGAAATTTGGAGGCGAGTTCTACGAGTGATGCCGAAGCGGTTTTCGACTTCTTTGACGATTTTGAAGATGGAATCCTTGACGGCTGGAGTTTTGAAGGAGAAAATAATTGGGATATTTCGGAGAATCATTATGAAGGAAGTTGGGGAGCAGAAAATGGAGATTTGGGTGATATAGGCATGCATGCATGTATGTATCGGAACATTATTCTCTCCATGCAGGGAAACATCACTTTTTGGTGGTCTGCTACATGCTTTGGCAGCGAATATTTACAATTTTATATAGATGGTTCGAAAAAAGCGGAAGTTAGTGAAAGCACAGCATGGGAAAAGCGGACATATAATCTCTCAAATGGCACACATTCTATAAAATGGTGTTTTGAGCAATGGTCAGAGGAGGAATTTGCTAAAGGTTATGTAGATTATATAATTGTTCGTAAACAAGCAGACCCAGAACTTTCCATTTCTGGTTATGGTGACGAAGAAAAATTTTCAATAATTCTCAACTCTCCTTCCAACCAAACAATGATGAGCAATTCAACACCAGATTTCAACTTCACCGTTTCTGGAACAGAAACTTCTTATTCTTGTGAATTGTTTATAAATGATACTGGATACGGAACAGCGACAGCAAATAATAATTCAGCAACAATTATAACAGCAAACCAATCTCTTTCAGACGGGACTTATAACTGGTATATTTATTGTTCATCATTTACTCACAGCGAAATTAGAGAAATAACAATAGATACTCTCATTCCTTCAATATTTGATCAACAAATCTCAACAACATACTACAATGGAACAGTAAATCTTTCAGATACTAATTTTGTAACCGACAAAGAGCAAATAAAGGTTAATGTTTCCGCTTCAGATATTCATTTAGATTCTGTTTGGGTGAGAATTTACAACTCGATAACAGATTATTTAATGTCTTTGGTTTCAGGAACGCTATACGAGGTAAATATTAGTTTAAGCAAGGGGGATTACAATCTGTCTTCTTTCGCTAATGATACTGCAGGAAACCAAAACAATACTGCAAACCAGTCAATAACTGTTTCAGATTTTAATTTATCTTTTTATATTGCTGTTTCAGACAAGTGGGACACCTATAAAAACATAATTGCAAACTCAACAATAAACAAAGTAAAATGGATAAATGACACAGGAAGTTCTCTTCCTTACAAATTAAATATTTTAGGATACTATGTAAATGGAGATTCCTGCAAAGTAAACGATGTTTCTTATTCAGTTTCTGGAGGAATTTGCGATTATACTCACACTATAAATAAGGGCTCAGTTTATCCGGATTTAGAATTCTACGACTCTGATTACGGAAATGGAACTCCAGTAACTCAGACTCTTGGAGATGAACAAACACCTACTGGAAAATGGTATCGAAATGTTACATTGACATACTATCTTCCTAACGGCTCAACAGCACCACAGGGAACATTTACAAATGCAACAACTTTGACATTATGTTTAAATTCAATAATAACTTCAGGAGAATATATTAAATATTTCAATGGAACAGATTTTGTGGATATAACCCCCTCAGTTTATGGTTCATGGGAAAAGAAAACGGTAAATTCAAACGTTTTTTACGTTTTAGAAGATGATTTATGCAATGGAGACGGAATAAAAGATTTTAAAGTAAAAGTAGAATCAAATATGCATTCACAATATATATTCGAATTTGGCGGAACTGTGAACACGAATCCTTCTATTAATGCGGTGACTCTCAATATCTCTAATCTCGGTTCTGACAATGAAGTCGTTTTGCAGGTTGGCGTCACGGATGGAGACGGTCTTTCGGACAGAGACTGCGTGTGGATAGGAACTTATTTTAATTGTTCTTTTGGAGAGCTCAATCCAGTCGTAGTTGATATAACTAATAATCTCAACTACTTTGGAACAATATATGCGAACGACAGCTTAAACAACATAGACAGCTACGATATAAACTACACTTTTACGAACAATTCTTATTTTCATAACTCTTCGGCGGTTACAAATCTCAGTTATCAGAGAATTTATAAACAGGACACTTTAAAAAATGACGAAAATGAATCTTTGAAATATTCTGTCAATCACTTTAACAAATATTCCGGAACTCTATTAATAGGAGGAACTTTCTCTGGAGAATTAAGCAATAATTCAAATACAACTTTGTATTCAGAGTGGAGCGGAGATTGGTTGAATGAATCTTATTCACTTCCTGTTTTGGCGACAGATTCAGTCGTAAAAGTAAACACTTATCAAATATACAATTTCACTCTAAATATCTCAAAAACTGCCGACGTGAATTTCACGAATGCGAGCGTTGATTTTTCGAATTACTACGATTCTTCAATTTATTCCAATTTGACGTCCAATACTTTAACTAAAAATTTCACATCAACAGAAACCAATTTGCTGTTGCAATTGAATGCTTCAACGATTACTCAAAAAACAACTGCAGACACGAACTGTCCCGTCGGATACACGAAAGGAGAATACTCCGGCTATGGATACTGCAAAAAAACAACAGGAACGGAAGACACGAGGGAAGTATCTTATATAGTGTGGATTAATGTAAAAGATAATTCGAGCAGGAATTACGAGATAAACTTTTCTATGCCGTTTATTTCCGAAGACCTGTCGGATTTGACGAGTTTGAATTACACTGTCAACGATTCGGATACTGATTTATCTTTTTCGACTTCTTCTAAAATTTTAACGATAGGAAAAAACCACTCGACGAGCTCTTTGTCTGAAGGGGAATATCAGGTCGAAGTGGACTTCTCTTATCCTTACACTGGAGGAACTACTGGAGGCGGAGGAGGAGTTTCTGCCGTCTGCGGGAACGGAATCTGCGAAATCGGTGAAACTCCTGAAAACTGCCCTCTCGACTGCGAAAATGCGACGTTCGAATTGAACTTGGATCACCTGGTTTTAATAGGATATCCGGGAAGCAAAATTAGGTGCTGGGGAATTGAAAAGGGATGCGCTCTGAAAATCTCTAACCCGTCCGAAAAGAAAGTCCACATCAGAGTCGAAATCGAATCCAACGACGAGAGCAAGGACTGGATTTCTTTATCTCTCGATGAGGAAAACTGGGCTCAGATTCTCGACTTCGACTTGGTTGGAAATTCCGAGAGGTGGATTTATTTCGACATCCGGGTTCCGAAAGACGCTGAAATCGGAAGGGACTACCAGAGCAATTTGAAGTTCGTTTCTTCGAACTACGCCTTGAGCTTTCCGATAGTGATGAGAATCGAAAAATCCAAAATTCTGTCAATTGAGAGGATTTTATTGCTTTTGAGCTCGAACGTCATTGAATTTCCGAAAAGCGGGATTGAACTGAAATTGTGGCACATCTTGTTCGCTCTGCTGTTGCTGATTGTGTTCGCATACCCGGTTTTGAAAAATAAAGGTCTGCGAGGGCGGAAATATGAGTGAGAATTTTCTTCGATTTTTTTTAAATAAATATATTAAAATATTATATTTTATTATTATGAAGCGACGATTAAATGCTCTTAGTGTTTTTGGTGTGGTTTTTATAGCAATTGTGTTGTCTGGAATAGCATATTCAACGATATATATCGATGGGACTACAGATACAATTAACGTTACTTATATGGAGGGATTTTCTTCTAAGGGAGACATAAATATGAGCGGAAACGAGATTTTCAATTCTCCTTCCCTCCAAGAAACTGCAGATTATGTTATTTGGACAGATGGTTCTATGTATTATGCGAAAAATAGTTCTGGAAATGTGGAATATTCAAATTCTGATTTTGTTACTTTAGTTCAAAATGTCATAGATAAATTAAATAGTGAGGGAGGGGGACAAATATTCTTTAAACCAGGAACATATAATATGACAAACACAATTACACTCAAATCCAATGTCCAATTAGTTGGAAGTGGAATAGAAAAAACAATTTTTAGATTAAATGATAATGTTAATAAGGATATGATAAATTCGACAGATTCTGTTAGTTATGTGATAATTCAAGGTATCACTTTCGATGGTAATGGAGACCATCAATCTTCTGGACACGGAATTCACGCTAATTTGCATATTTCAATTATTAGAAATAATTTGTTTAAAAATATTAATCAAACTGCTATTTTTGTTGGTGACCCTAACATAGGTTCTTCTATGGCTTTTTTGATTAGAATAATTCAAAATGAAATACATTCTGCAGGTCAATATGGGATATGGTTGGAGTATAAGCAAACAGATTCTTGGGTAATAGGAAATAATGTAGGGGTAGATGTTGCAGATTTAAGAGCAGGAGGGGGAGTAGCGAGAATACTCTATAATCATTTTGACGGAAATCCAGAATATAATGTATATATTACCGGTACTTCTGCTTATATTTATTCTCATAATATCTTCGAAAATTCGAAAAAACACAATATTTATGCACCGGAAATGGGCTATAAAGCGGCTATTATAAACAGTGCTTTTATAAATAATTTGATAAGAGACCCAGGAACAGATGCAAACAATACTTATAGTTATATTAGATTGGAAGGAACTACAAATGGAGGTGGCATGAATGTTTCTGTAATTATTTCAAATAATATATTTACTGATGAGTATAATAGGGCTTTGCACATTGTTTCTACGAATAAATATGCAGATGTTCAGATAACAAACAATCTTTTGCCAACTACAGTAGAAGACCCGTGGGATATTCCTTCAGATGCGAAAGCAAAGATATTCAATAATAAAGGAGACAATTCTATAAGAGGTTTTAGCAATTCCCTTTTGACAAATGGAGAAAGGTTAATGGGTTATTGGTCTTTCGATGAAAAATCCGGAGACCTCGCTTACGATTCTGCAGGGAATCATGATGGAATATGTTCTGGTGGTTCTTGTCCTTCAAGAAGTTTTGGAAGATATGGAAATGCATTATATTGTGATGGAAATGACGAACTTGACATTGAAATAGAATTTAAACAAAATGAAAACAAAACTTATTCTATGTGGTTATACTCAAATCTAAATACAACTATTTTTGACCACGGTGGTTGGAATGGTTCTGATAATGTAGGTATAAGAGTGAAAAGTCTTGAAGCAAATGATTATAAAGTGTGTTGGGAATCTCAAGCAGAGTGGAATATAAGATGTTCGAGTATTCCTTTGAAAAGAAATGAATGGACTTATTTAGTTATCGTATATCACTCAAATGGAGATGTAGAAATGTATCAAGATGGCATATTAACAATGAACGAGTCAAATTGGACTTCTTATTATGATGGTGGCAAATTAGAAATATGTAATGGGGATTACAATGGATTAATCGACGAATTTAAATTGTGGAACAGAACTTTAAGTTACAGAGAAATTCAAGCAGAATATCTATTAGGAATTTCATCTCACAGAGGAGGAGGGGAAAAATTAGACAAAACAGGAGGAACTCTAACAGGAACTCTCAACACGGGAAAATACCTGAACATAACAAGCACGGACTACGGAACCTGCGATTCGAGTATGGAGGGCATTATAGTATATAATTCAACCTCGAAACACTTTTATGGTTGTAACTCAACCAATTGGGTTCAGTTGGGTTAATATGGTAAAAAAAAACACCATTTTAACTTTTTTAATTTTTTTTTTAGCATTTAGCATCTCTCCCGCATTTGCTGGCACTATAGATTCGGACACCATTTTTATTACAAATGATGTTTGGTATAGTTTCAATGAAGATTATGATTTGACAGGCTTATTGAGTGTAAATGCCCAAGAGTTGAACATAGAGGGAAAATACGTCTTCAACACAACCACAGAGGAGGGAACTTGTAATATCACTCTTTTGCAGTTGACTCCTTCTAAAATCAGATGGGAAATTTCCTGCCCCTCCACCACGGACTGGGTTTACTACAAAATAGGTAATTTTACTTACGATAAATCCCTGCTAATAGACGAAGAATTAATTACAACTTTAACTCCAATAGACAATTTTGTATACTATAATTACACAGGTTCGTTTTCGTCCCACACTTTCGAGTTGAATAATGACACTTCCTCTCCTTCTTTAACTTTCCAGTCACCAACAGAACCAAACGGAACAACAGTTCCAAGAAACTGGACAGAAGTAAATATCACAATAGACGAATCCAATTTAGACACCTTTGATTTTGATTGGGATTATACGGAACCTGATGATTATTTAGTCGGCTACTGGAGGTTTGACAACAATTCGGAGTATGGAGAGGACAATACCCATTTCTATGATTATTCTGGGACGGGGAATAATGGAACCTGCTCAGGGAGTTATTGTCCGACTTATGTAAAAGGGAAAAAACAGTTAGGGCTTAAATTTGATGGAAGTAATGATTATGTTTCAGTTTCCGATGATGAGAGTTTGGATATTACTGATAAAATTACAATTGAGTTGTGGGTATATCCTGAATACACAGGAGATTATCAAACACTCATTCATAAAGGGAGCAGTTCAAATATTTTGGGGAACGAGGAATTCAGTTATAATGTAAGACGAAGCCCTACTAACTATATTGGTTTTTCTCTAAATATCGTAGGTTCTGGTTGGAACTCAGTTGGGGGGACACAAATTCCTGATAAACGATGGAGTTATATAGTATGCACGTATAATGGTAGTGTAATGAAAGTTTATAAGAATGGTGTGTTAGTTGGTAGTAAGGACGCTTCTGGCTCAATAGTTTCATCAGATTATAATCTAAAAATCGGAGATACAGGTAATGCAGGAGACCCATTCAACGGAACAATAGACGAAGTAAGAATTTACAACAAATCCTTGTCAGCAGAAGAAGTCAAACAGAGATATCTATCAACAAGAACAAGATATTACGATGATTCTTTAGTTCTTGCATTGAACTTCAACAACAATTCAGCAATAGGAGAAAATTCCACTTATGCCGTGGATATTTCAAAACAAGGGAATGACGGAACAATTCACGGAGCAACATGGACAACGGGAAAATTCGGCAAGGCTTTGAATTTTGACGGGGTTGATGATTATGTTGATTGCGGGAATGATTCAAGTATAGATATTACCGACCCGATTACCATAGAAGCGTGGGTAAATGTTTCTTCTGGAATAGACGGTCATATAGTTTCCAAAAGAAATGGTAGTAGCGTTCAGTATGTGTTTTATACCTTATCTGGATACCTAAAACTCTATGGAACGAGTGGAAATCTGGTATATAACGCCAACATAGATGACGACCAGTGGCATCACGTAGTTGGAATTATCAACGGGGCAGATTCAAGAATGTATTTTGACGGAAACCTCGTTCAGACAGGAACAATAACATCAAGCAATATCCCGGATGCTAAACTATATATTGGAACTTGTTATACTTTTGAGCCCGCATGCCTTTATAAAGGCAAAATAGACGAGGTAAGAATCTACAACCGAGCATTAACAGGAGACGAAATAAAAATGCACTACCTCTCAGAATTCCAGAAATACAACTCAACCCAATGGAGATTTTACAACAACCTGACAGATTTGGAAGAGGGGACTTATACTTATTATGGGTGGGCGAATGATACGGTGGGAAATTCTGGACAGAGTGAAGTGAGGGAAGTTACCGTGGATACAATTTTTCCGTCTATATCTTACAATCCGTCTACGACTTCTCAGGGGTATTACCTTCAAGATTGGATATTTATCAATATAACTGCGAGCGACGACAACAAAGATTCTGTAATTCTCGAATGGAACGGAACTAACGAAACTTTTGACAATTCAAATGGAAATATTTACTGGGAAAACAAAACAGGGCTTTCGCCTGGAAAATACACCATAAAAGCATACATAAACGACACCGCTGGAAATTCTAACTCTACCTCTGAGAGAATTATCGATTTATATAATATATCTTACGGTCTGCCAGTTTTAATGACTGATTCAATCGTAAATGTAAACGAAAACCAACTTTACAACTTTTCGGTGAACATAACTTCGAGCGGAAACATCACGAACTTTCAGATAGATTTGACCGACTACTACAACGAAACTCTTTATTCGAACAATTCCGCTTACAACAAAACTGTAAACATAACTCAACAGCACACGATTTTGTGGGTGAACTTAACGGGAAACACGGTAGTTCAAAAATCTCCCGCAGACATTTCCTGCCCGGTAGATTACAGCAAAGGTGACTACTCCGGCTACGGCTACTGCAAGAAAGTAACAGGAACAGAAGATATCAGAGAAGTCTATTATATAATGTGGATTGACGTGAAAGACAATTCGAGCAGAAACTATGAGATTAACTTTTCTATGCCGTTCATTATTGAAGATTTATCCGATTTGGAAAGTTTGAGCTACTCAATTAACGGGTCTAACAAAAACTTGTCTTTCTCGACTTCGTCTAAATATTTGGAGATAGGAACCAACCACTCAACCAGTTCTCTGTCCAAAGGAGAGTATCAAGTCGAAGTCAATTTCAGTTATCTGTATGAAGGACCTCATCCCGGAGGAGCGGGAGGTTCGACATCCATCTGCGGAAACGGAATATGCGAAAGAGGTGAAACTCCAGAGAACTGCAAAATAGACTGTGCAAACGTGAGCTTCGAACTGAGTGCGGACTATTTAGTTTTGACAGGTTATCCAGACAGCGAAGTGAAGTGCTGGAATCTTGAAAGAGGATGTGCTGTTAGAGTGAAAAATCCTCTCGATGACGAAATTCACATTCACATAGAAGTTGAGTCAAACGATGAAAGCGGAAACTGGACCGCAATTTCCACCGACGAGATAACTTGGAGCAAAATTCTCGACTTCGACATTCTCGGAAAATGCGAAAAGTGGGTGTATTTCAACATCAAAATTCCTGAAAGTGCAGAGACGGAAAAGGAATATCAAGTCAATCTGAAATTCATTGGTTCTGGCTATACGCTGGAATTCCCGATAATTGTGAGAGTCGAAAAAAGGTCCCTGCTTTCTTCAGATTATTTGATAACTCTTTTGAACGGAGAAGTGTTTTATCTTCCGAGAAGCGGGATAAGCGTAAAGTGGTGGCACGTTCTGTTCGTTTTATTCTTGCTGATCATTATGTTTTACTTTAACTCGAGAAATTCCAATAAATATCTTAAAAAGAGATAATATTATGTCCAAGTGGAATCTCGGCTCTGACGACATCACGCCTGAGAAAATCGTTTCGATTCTCTTTTATTTAATCGTAACTTCTTTTCTGGTGTGGGTCATAGTCAACGACCCAACGAATTTCAAATACGGATTGATTTACTTCTCGATGATGACTCTGTGGTTTATAGCCAGTTTATTTGATCTCAGCTTTCGCAATGTCTTTAGAGGCGGAGATTTAATTGACACGGTTTCGGAAGAGCCGAAGAAAAAAAGACCTTTTCAAATCTTAAGAAATATGTCGACTCTCCAATATTTGATAATAGTTTTCTTAATCTGCGGAACAGTTTTCTTCTCTATTAGTTCAACTGGCAAACTCTTGGTTACTGCTCCTACTTTTCAGATAATGCCCTTCACTCAAAGCGTCTGGTATTCTTCATTTCTGGTTGGATTAGTGGGAGTTATGGAAACTTTGTTCTTTTTTGGATTTATATTTCCAACTGTGTATGCTCTAATTTATATGAGGACAAGAGAAGCGATTATAACTCTCTTCGCTTCGGTTTTGATCAGCGCTTTTATTTTTATGAGCTTCCACTCCCTCGTTTACGGAACTGCCAATATGATGGCTTCGATATCGGTATTCGTGTTTGGAATTAGAGAATGCATTTTTATCTACTTGTTCAGGAGCGCATTTCTTCCAATTATGGACCACTTCACCAACAATTTCTGCGCAACTTGGTTCGACACTCACATAGTTTCTGCGTTGATTTAATTATTAAAACATATAAATATATTTTATGACGGGTAAGTCCAAGCCAGATTTGTATACCGAGAGGTGTACTCCGTAATCGGCTTGGGTCCGTCGTTTTTATAATTATAATTTAGACAGGTTCTGGAGGGTCCGGGAAAGTGAATTTTCCAATTACCTTTCCCTTCTCGAGAGAGTAATCCGTTATTATGTCCCACAAAATATTGCTTAGAATATTGGAAATAATGAACCTGCTCAACAGCTCTTCGTTCACTTCATAGAACACGAAGTATTTATTTATGTATTGCGATTTTTCGATTTTTTTCTCTACGATTCCTCTTGGAATCAACTCGTTTTTGATGAAGCTGACCAAAGAAGAGTCGTGGACGTTTCCGTTGAAATCCCGAAGGATTTCACGAATTGAAAAACTCTGCTTTCTCACGGTCCACAAGAACAGCAGAAACCTCATTTTCGAAGTGAGATATTTTTTGGACTCTTCGAGAAAACTCGCCATAATTATATTTTTTTATACTAAAATAAATAAAACATTATACTTTAATAATTAAATTTTATATGGCTTATATATTGCAAAAAGCGGAGTTATATTACGATGGCAAGAAAATCTAAAACAAATTGGTTAGCGATAGTTGGAATCGGAGTGCTGATGGTAGTGGGATTGATGGCGATGGGATTTATTAAACTCCCAGCAAGCGTTCAACCTCAATTGCCTGGACCGACAACCCCTTCAGACCAGCAACCAAGCGAAGACATTTGCAAGGAAACAGCGACTACGACATTAAAAGTTAATGTCTACAACCCTCTTAACACAAGCGGAAGCGAAAACTACGATGTAACTCTTTACGGGTTCGTTGACGGAGCTTTAACTTACACAATAACCGACACGACCAACCCTTCTGGAATAACCATCAACTGCGGAGAGGAAGTCGTGTTTAAAGCAGTTGGAACAGACGGAGCTTCCGGAGACAAAAGCTACATCAAAGCGGCTTCTGGAAGCGGTGGAGACATAAAAGTTGTCGACGGAAACTTGGTGGTAAGACCTACAAAATCAACTATGACCGTAAATTTGCAAATAGAGCAGCACGCAACTTTGGAGTGCAGAGCTTATGACAATGTAAACGAAGGATTGATGTATGACAATGCAGATTCTTCAAACACGGATTACGAAACCGATGGCGTCGTTTGGATGTCCACGACAAGCAACACAACGAAGTACTCAGAAGCTGACGGAATTGATATGACATTCACTTGTAGAGCAGTTGAAACAGACACAGATTACAACGACAGGGGAATATGGGTTTTAATTGAAGCTCCAACCTCTGTCTGGGACGAGCCAACAGTTTTGCTTAACGGCAAAGCTTTAAGCGAAGCATCGGCTCAATTAAACGAAGACGAAAGAAAAGCATATTCTGACTACGAATATGTGTACTTCATTCCTCAAAACACAATAATTAGAGACGGCGGAGAAGGAATGGACTTAAGAGTCCAAATGGAATTGCTTGACGGAGTTTCTTCAGCATCAGCAGATCCGCAAATCGATTTCGCTGTAAGAACTCAATACAAAACAACTGACGGTTTAAGCGTGAAAGTCGGAGCAGTAGACGATTCAAGTTCAACATCCCAGATAATCGCACTCTACGATATGTCAATCGATGTAACCTAAATCTGATTTTTTGATTTTTTAGTTTTTTTGATTTTTTATAAATAATTTAAAAGTGAGTATAAATTATGGTAAAAATTAAGAATTGGAGAAAAATTAAAGCTAGAGGTCAAACAACAGATATGTGGGCGAACTCGAAAAGGTTAGAAATTGTATGTATTTATCCACCAGAAGTTAGTTTAAGTGGAAAAGTATGGACTGTAAGAACGCCAACAACTACTCGATACGGTTTAGGAGATACTACTGAATTTAAAACAAAATCTCAAGCTCTCAAATTCGCTAAAAACTGGATGAAAAAACATCCTTATGGTTAAAAGTAAATTAGTAGTAATTATTAGTAATTAATAGTTTTTAACAGCAAAAAATTTATCAAAACATTTTTATTACCTGTTGATTCAAATACCCGCCTTCTTCACGGCGATTTCGTGCAGTCTTCGAATTGAGTTTTTATCCAGTTTGCTTCCGATTCTGGTTTCCAATAAGATTTTCTTCAACCTTCTTCTATATCTTCCGTATCTTCCCGCTGTTGGACCTCCGATTATTCTTCCTCTGAATTTTTTGCTTCCTATTTTAACCGTTATTACTTTCCCTATTCCCGGAATCTTTTTGCTTTGAACCAGATTCAGCCAAACCATATAGCCGTTGTAGATGTCGTCAACAGGATTGTCGCTTTCGGTTTTTCCCGTGTAGCCTCCTATTTTAGCGATAAAAGATTTTCCTCCAATCTTAATAGGCATTTCAGACGTCATTATAATTTAATTTACATTTTTAATTTATATATGGAACGAATTCGAGCACCGAAAGTGCCGAATGTAATCAAAAAACTGACGGAAAGCAACAACCTCATTCTGCCCTATTCCAACAAGTATTTCATAAAGCCGGAGGCGGAATATTTTTCTTACAAACTTTTATTGGGAGTTGACGAGTTTAAATCCATCGTAAAAGTTCCGATAAAAAATTCTTTCAGAATGCTGGTTATAGGAAGAACTGGAAGCGGGAAGACCTTTCTGACGAGAGCAATTTGGAATAGATTTTACAAATCTGGAGGAAGCGTGGCTATTTTGACGGACGTGAAGGGAGAATACGGTTCTTCAAAGCACCCAGTTCAAAAAGATTTTGTAAAGTATCTCGGAAAAAACGAAGAGCCCGAAGGTTTTCCCGTCGTCGAATACCATCCCTACTTCCTGTACAAAGATTCGAAAAGGCGTCTGAATTTCTGCCAGATTCATTTGAGCGACATCTCCTTCGAAGAGTTCCTGACGCTTCTGGACTTGAACAAACTGTCAGACGCCAAATATGCAACGCTGGAAAACTGCTTTAACAGGGAGAGAAAGAAAGAAAACCCCTCGCTGAAAGGTCTAAAAAAGGAGATTGAAAAGTACCCAGTCCAGACCGCAACCAAAAGGTCGCTGTTTAGAAACCTTGAGTTCATCGAGAAGTCCGGAGTTATTGGAGAAAAATACCCCTCTCCAGATTTCGCAAAGGACATAATGGAAGACAAAATTCCAATTCTGAATTTGGTCGGATACGAAATGCAGAAAAAATACTCGAAGTTCTACGTCGGAATAATTTTGAAAAGATTAATTGAAGCGAAGAGAGACAAAAAAATCTCCCCGAACAAAAAAATGCTGATCGTAATCGACGAATTGGAAGACTTCTGTCCAAGAAAATTGGACAACTCAATTTCAAAGACGGAAATCGTTGAGAATTTGAGAAAGAGCAGAGCCTGGAAAGTTTATATGCTGTTCTCGACTCAGAGGCACACCCACATCGACTCTGCGATATTCAATCAGTGCCGATATGTCTTATTTCCAGGAAACTTAACTTTAAAGGAAGCGGTTGATATTTTCAAAAACAAAGTCCCGAGCGAATACGATTACGGTGCGGTAATGAATAAAAACGTCTCGGATTTATTGAGCGAAATGAAAAGATTCTGGTGGTGTCTTATTGACTCTGACGAAAGAGAAGACCCTTACGTCGTCTTCAAACCGCTGTCCCCGTTGTCGAGGCACAAGACGGAGTATTAAATAATTTAAAAAAACAATTAATTATGTTGTCTTACAAAAACATTAAGAGGATTCACATACTGCTGAGGGCAGACATACGCTCGGCAAAAAGCAGGAAAGAGCTTCTGAAATTGAACAAAGTTCTGGTGTATTTGACGAACAGCATAGTTGGTTCCAAAAAAGCCGGACCGAAAAGAATTTCCCTCGCAAAAAAAGAGTATATGAAAACTCTAAAATTGCTGCAGGAGCGTTATTCGAAAGTTCAGTGAGGTTTTAATCCGCCCCGCCTTCGCTTCTTCTGTCTGCGGAGGAGATTTCTTGATTTTCTTTTATTTTTCTCAGCAAGCCGGAGATTTCTGCGAGCCGTTTGTTGATTTCAAAGACGAGCTCTCGAATAGAAAGCTCCTCCTCGATTTCCTTCCGTTCGCTTAAGCTCATTTTCTTCTTTTTGTCGAGAAGTCTCTCTTTGCAGTGAGGATAATGACCCCACAAAGCCAATTTGTTTTTGAATTCTCTTCCGCAGAATTCACAAGTAAATTTTTTCATTATTTTATATTCTCTTTTTTTA
>Ga0209834_10000477_pt1 | contig 24712 bp, 18 predicted proteins | sample Mar14236cmmetaG_FD_184134 | JGI IMG/M metagenome (GOLD analysis project Ga0209834, IMG submission 184134) | Marine hydrothermal vent microbial communities from Guaymas Basin, Gulf of California to study Microbial Dark Matter (Phase II) - Marker... ...
CCGCCCCGTTTGAGTTTGTGAAGTTCCTCGTCGGAAAGATTTTTAACCATATCGAGCACTTCGGGATCCTTTCCGAAGAAATCCTTGCGGATAAAATCACCGAGGGAGACAGAATATTTCTGGTACTGTCCGTCAGGCGTCTGATTCATAATGCTGACAAGCTTTCCGTTGCTGTCTTTTTCGAGAAGATGATCCCAGTCGGAACCCCAGATGACTTTGATCACATTCCACCCGGCGCCGGTGAAGATAGCTTCCAACTCCTGGATGACCTTACCATTACCCCGCACCGGACCGTCGAGGCGCTGCAGATTGCAGTTTACCACCCAGATAAGATTATCGAGCCGTTCGCGCGAGCCGAGCGTGATAGCGCCGAGCGATTCCGGCTCGTCAAGCTCGCCGTCGCCAAGGAAGGCCCATACTTTCTGGTCGGAAGGTTCTTTAAGACCGCGGTTCTCGAGATAGCGGTTGAAGCGCGCCTGGTATATCGACATTATCGGCCCGAGCCCCATTGAGACAGTCGGGAATTCCCAGAATCCGGGCATCAGCCAGGGATGCGGATACGATGACAGCCCGCCTTTCGGATTTAGCTCGTGTCGGAAATTCTCGAGATCTCTTTCGCTGAGGCGGCCTTCGAGAAAGGCGCGCGAGTATATGCCGGGAGCCGCATGCCCCTGAAAATAAATAATATCGCCGGGGTGCTCGCTGTTGGGGGCACGGAAAAAGTGATTGAATCCGACTTCATAAAGTGTGGCCGATGAGGCATACGTCGAAATATGCCCGCCAATACCGCTTTCCTCGCGGTTGGCCCGTACCACCATCGCCATGGCGTTCCAGCGGATGATACTTTTTATACGGCGCTCGATTTCACGGCTTCCCGGATACGGGGGCTGATCATCGACCGGGATAGTGTTGATATAGTCGGTGACACCGGGCCGCTGAAGCGGCGCGCCGAGATCGGCCGCTTTTTGACCGAGAAGTGTAAGCACCTGGCGGACACGGTCAGCACCGCCGGCCTCGAAAAGATCATCGAGCGATTCAAGCCACTCCTCGTTGACCTCGCTTATCTCCTTGGATTCTTCATTGATTTCCGGTTCAATGTTTTTTTCTTTATCCATTATGCGCCTCATCTATTTGCAACATTAATTTTCCATTTTGTCTAAGTGTATATACGGGCTTTTATGGTAAAACTAAAACATATAAGAAAATGACTTAATATCAAGTGTTTTGCTCGGGAATTAAGGAATGAAATCAAATGATTTGCATATCCGGTCGTCCGAAAATCTTTGGGAGGAGATTACTGCAATTTTACTCCCCCAATTGCCATAAAATTGTATAAACATTAAATGTCTTATTACATGCCAGGCGGGTAATTGTTTTTATTGCATGGATTTTTTCAATATCGTATATTTTTTAACCTATGGAAGATCAGCAGTTTATAGGCAGTTATAAGATTTTGAAACGGATCGGCGCGGGCGGTATGGCCCGGGTCTATCTGGCGGTGCATCAGGATGTCCCCAATCTTAAGGTGGTGCTTAAAGTTCTGACCAATCCGCGGATGGTGGAGCGGTTCCGCCAGGAGGCCGACAAACTGGCGCTTCTCGATGCCAATCCCAATATCTGCCGTATCAAACATTTTTTCAATCACGGCGATGATTTCGTGATTGCCATGGATTATGTCGATGGCGACACCCTCGAGGACATTCTAAAAACAAAGGGTAAACTGCCGTGCGCCGAGGCCTGCCGGATAATGATCTCGGTGCTGGAAGTGCTCAAGACGGCGCATGAAAAAGATATCTCGCACCGCGATATCAAAACCAGCAATATCATGATCGACAAGGGTGGTCATGTCAAAGTGATCGATTTCGGTATTGCCAAAGGTAAAAGCGATCCGAACCTGACCATCGCCGGAACCGCCGCCGGAACACCGGCCTACATGGCCCCCGAACAGTTTATCGGAGCCATTGATGTCGATTACCGCCTGGTCGATATTTATGCGGTCGGAACAACTTTGTACAACCTCCTGACCGGCGAACCGCCGTTCAAGGGTGATAATCAGTTTGTTATTCGCGATGCCAAACTTACGCAGGACCCGGTCAATCCGGCCAAAGTTAACCCGGATATTCCCAAGAAACTCGATGCGGTTATTATGAAAGCTATGGCCAGGGAGCCGGGCGACAGGTACCAGACAGTGCAGGAACTGATCGAGGCACTGGCGCCGATGTGCGGCGGCGCGGAACCGATCAAACACAAGCCGACCGGTGAAACAATGGCGGCCGCAAAAGAAGATATTAAACCGATCGAAGTCAAACCTGTCGTATCTGCAAAAAAGAAATCAAAACTATTGCCCATCGGGATCGCCGCCGCGGCGATAATAATAGTCATCATGATTGTTGCACTGTGGCCCAGCGGTGGTGGGCAGGAAACGTTATCTCCGGATATCGACGAGTTAACCGAAGAGACGGTGGTAGAATCCGTACCATCGACCGGACTTTTGAAACTGGCGGTAATACCGTCGGGTGATTTTTATCTCGATGAAATGCTGATCGGAAGCGGCATCACCGACACATCACTAGAGAGCGATACCGGGACACATTATATACGAGTCGAAAATACCGGCGCTGTCAATAAAGTCTTGTATGATACCGTATATTTATCGAAGGGAGAGACTTTACCGCGGCGGTACACCTTCGAGATTGCGGCGGTCGGGGAGCAGAAAAAAGAACCGGAACCGAAAACGAAACCGGTGGCAACCGGGGGAAAGGTGCTGGTCGGATCGCGACCACGCAACGCCGATATATACATTGACGGAAAGCTTCAGGAGCAGCAAACACCGTACACCTTCACATTGAGTACCGGCCGTCACATCGTAAGAATCAATGTGGAATATAACGGCCGGATGTTTGATTATGTCGATACGGTGCAGGTGACAGGCGATGGATCGCATCGGGTCTTTTTTAACGCCGGAGAATAATCTGATTTTTCTTTTAGAATAGATTTGTTGGTTCAGGACAATTTAATTTTTTAACTCAGGGAGTAGTCATGAAGATGTACATGAAATCGGCGGGGTTGGTAAGCCTTGCCCTTCTGGCCATACTGACTATGGGCCCCGTAAATATAGTATCGGCCCAGGAAGCGGCCGATGTGGCCACCAGGCTGGCCGAAGCGGTCGATCTTTACAGCAATCTCGAATTCGAGAAAGGACTGGCAATAACCAATGAATTGATCATGCAGGATAACCTGACGGCCAGGGATTCTATTGCCATTTACGAGGTGATGAGCATCATCACCTATGCCAAGGGGATGGAATATCAGCGCAAGGCATATGAATTCCTCTCAAAAATATCCGCCATCGATCCCTGCCTGATCATGTTCCCGCGCGAGATATGGCCCTCGGAACTTCGCGATCAATGGTACAAGATAGTCAAGGCCAAAGACAAACTTGTCTGTGAGGAAGAGGCCGATCCGGATATAAAAAATATCGCAATTATGGAATTCGATAACTATTCGGTCGGAAAATACCAGGATGAACTCGGTTACCTGGCCAAGGGGCTGGCCGACTTTTTCCAGCATGATTTTTCACAGATCAGCTCGCTTAAAGTTGTCGAACGCGACAAGATCGATTACGTCTTGAAGGAACTGGAACTGGCCGAATCGGGCAAGATAGATAAGGCCACGGCCACGCGGGTAGGAAAAATGCTCGGGGCACAGCTTATGGTTTTCGGCAGTATCACCCAGTTGAGTTCCAACAGCACGCGGATGATTGTCCGGGTGGTCAATGTGGAGACATCGGAAATTATCGCCTCGGTCGACAAGGAAGGCAAGCCGGATTATGTCAAACTTGAAAAGGAACTTGTCGGTGAACTGGCAGAAAAACTGGATATCATGCTGACCGAAGAGACGCAGATGATTCTCAAGGAAAGCAACACCGGGTCGATGGATGCGGCCAAGCTATATTCCAAGGGGCTGGATTATATGGATCAGTACGATTATGCCAAGGCTTATGAATATTTCAAGATGGCATATGAGACGGACAAAAGCTTTACCGAAGCCAAACGCAAAATGGAAATATATCGTCCGCTTATAGGTTAGACAACCAGCGAGGGGAGATGATGCAATGATGAAAAAACTGCTGATACTGCTTTTCCTGCTGACAGCAGGATGCTCGCAGTCGCTGTATATGCAGGGGCGCCGGCATGTCGATGAGGGCCGGTATGATGAAGCGGTTGATATATTATATCAGGAAATACAGAAAAAACCGACAAGCTATGAAGCATGGCGGGAACTGGGGGTCGCCTATTACCAGAAGGGTGATTTAATCAAGGCTGAAGACGCTTTCAAGCAGGCCAACAATATTCAGCCCGATGCCCGGACCAATCTGTATATGGGACTGATATTCGAGCAGAGAAAACAGTATGACAAAGCGATCGGCGCTTATTCGTCATCGCTCAATATGAAATCCAAAGGCAAGACCGGCGAGATGCTCCGCTCGCATCTTAACCGGCTGATCGATCTGAAGATCAGGGAAGACGCCAGACAGGCAATCGCCGATGAAACCGCGATCGATGTGGCCGCAATTCCGGATAACAGTATCGCCGTGGTCGATTTCGACGGATCGCAATTGCCTGAGGACCTGGCCCCGATTTCAAAGGGACTGGCCGAATTCACGGCCATCGACCTTTCGAAGGTGCATGAGCTGACAGTGGTCGATCGGATGAAAATCGATGCCATCCTGAGTGAACTTAATCTGAGTTCCTCGCAATACGCCGATCCATCAAATTCACCCCGGGTGGGACGTCTGCTCGGAAGCCGCCGTGTGGTGACCGGGACAGTGCTGGGAACCGGCGGCGATGGTATCCGTCTCGATGGCGCGATTGTCAACATTGTCGACAGTACGACCGGACTGACCGGTTCGGCGGAAGGAACTATACAAAGCTTCTTCGCAGTCCAGAAAGATTTCGTGTTCAAGGTGCTCGATAGTCTTGGTATAGAACTGTCAAAAGAGGAGCGGGATGCTATCGAGGAGGTTCCCACCGAATCGTTTTTGGCTTTCATGGCGTACTGCCGTGGGCTCGATTACCAGAGCCGCGGACTGCCTGAAGCGGCCCGGCAGGAGTTCCAGACAGCGGCCGGACATGATAAAAATTTCACCCAGCCGGCCAGTAAACTTCAAGCACTCGCCCCGCCCTCCGCAGGCGGCGGAGAAACATCATTCGATGGTTTCGAAACCTCGGTCACATCCGAAAGCGACAAAGAACTGGAGGTTACCGGACTCGACGCGGTTCAGAGTTCGACCGTGATCAATGGCGGATTTATTCGCAACCAGGTTGATTATGACCGGTTTGGTTTGTCGCCGTACAAGCCGCCGGTGATCAGCGAGGGTGTCCTTGTTATAATAAGGGGGGATCTCGATGCGCAATAAAACATATATATTCGTGATCCTGATGCTTGTCGCGGCTGTCGCTGTCCCCTCGGTTCATGGTCAGATCATATATGATCAGCCGGGAGCCGGTTATGCCCGGATGATTTACAGCCACTGGAAACTCGAGGATGACAGCGGGGAAATATCAATCGGCCAGATAGCCCTTCCGATCAGCGGTTTTATACCATTGAAGGACAATCTGGAAGCGCAGTTTTATATGGCCAACGCTTCCAATAAGATGTCGGTGATCGATTCGGACACGACTTTGTCCGGCTTCAGCGACGCCCGTTTTCAGATTAATCATTCATTTTATGAAGATCATTTTCTGATAAGCGGCGGAATAAATCTTCCGGTCGGAAAGAAAAAACTTAATACCTCCGAGGAACGCGCCGTGATCGATTTACTGTCGGAAAATTATTTATCCTTCCCGATGCGCCGTCTGGGAGAAGGATTCGGTTTCAATCTGCTTTTCGGCGCGGCGACCATTCTCGGCGAGACACGCTGGGGAACGGGGATTATGTACCAGTACAACGGTTCTTATGACGCGTATGAAGGCGAGGGCAGTTACGATCCGGGCGATTTTGCCAGTATCAATATCAGTGCCGGCAAATCGTTCGAAAAAACGGCTTTTAACGCCGATGTCATCTTCACCATGTACGGCAAGGATAAACTCGATGATGTCGATGCCTACGACGCCAGCGCACAGATGGATTTCCGCCTCAGGACTATCCTGACCGAAGAGAAATACAGCCTGGGCGGCAATTTTCGTTACCTTTACCGCTTCAAACCGACCGTGTACGATATCATGACCGGCGGTGTTATCGGCGAAGAGAAACTCTACGGTAACGAGTTTTTCGTCAACGGTAATCTCAACTACCACCCCGATCCCGGCTGGTATGTCGCACCATCGGTGGACCTCCGCCTGATCGGTGACAGCGAAACCGGTATAAAAAAATCGACTATATTCGGTTTTGGCGGATTGTACGGCCGCAAGCTCAACGAGAAATTCGATTTCGATATCGGCCTGAAATATTTTCTCGGCTCGGCCGATGACGGCGATATCGATTTGACCGGATTGCAGATAACCCTTGGCCTTGCGGCGATATTTTAAGGAGGGCCGGAGTTATGAAAAGAACAAACAAACTCAGTAGACTTGCCGGCCTGATCTTTTTAATGACAATCATGCTGTTTATCGGAAGCTGCTCGGAAAAAGGAACCGCTACCCAGCCGGGACAGCAACTGCAGATCAAAATAGACACCTCCCGGATGGGCCTGGCATCGATGGAGCAATTGGAATATTTTATCCTGACCGTGACCGGTCCTGGGGTCAGTACCCCGATTGAGGGGGTTATGGTGCTGTTTGAGGGTTACCTGGTGGGCGAGATCATTGTACCTCCGGGCGTGGACAGGCTCTTTGCGCTCCGGGCTTTCGATATCGATGGCCGCCTCATTTACTACGGTGAGACCACAGCCGATGTCGGTACCGATTCCGATGTCATAATCAATATTAATCTGTATCCTCAGGTGCAAATGGTAAAACTGACACCGCGCTTTATGCAGATACCACAGGGCTCCGATTTCGGCCTCGATGTCAAGGTTTACAACATAAATCATCTTAATACAGTTACAGTCAATATCGTTTATAATAACGAGCGGCTGACGTTCGAGAGAGCCGAACTCGATACCTCTCTCACCAATCTGGCCTGGCTCGAGTATACCCCATTAGGTATGCCGGGGTTTGCATTTATGGTGGGAAGCAGCAATGAAGTGGGGTCGATTGTCGATGACTCGGGGTATGTGACCCTGGCGACGGTTTATTTCAAGTCTTATGCCTATGAACCTGAGATAGTGGTCGAGGATTTTATTATTGATTATGTCGCTTTAACCGATATTTCGTTTGAAACGATTCCGGCCGATTCGGTTTATTTCGACGGGAGTCAGGTGGAGATATACCGTCCGTCTTTTTCGACAGTGGCTTACTGGAGCATGGATGATGACATGCTTCAAAATATCGTCTATGATTCATCCCCGAACAAGCTCAACGGAACCGCTTTTGGAACATATCTCGAAACCGGTTATCACGGCAATGCCAGAGTATTTGACGGCTTTTCCGATTATGTCGAGGTGCCCGATAATGATCTTCTGGATATCGACGCCGAGATTACAGTTTCGATGTATGTCTTTTTCAATGTCGATCAAAGCGGGGGCGTGCTTTTCAGCAAGAGGGTTCCCGACGGAGATATCAATTACCAGATCCGCATGCAATCATCATTTACGTCAGCCAATGATATCCTGATGTTCGAGTACGGTACCCCGCCCGGCCATATTTATCAGACAACTGGTATTCTGAGGGATAACGCTTATCATCATCTGGCAATCTCATTCAAATACGGAGATCCGTCATCGGCGTTGTGGATGATCGACGGCCAGGTCAGGCCGGGTGTATGGACGACCGGGAACGGTACCGCCGCTACCACCGTCAACACCTATCCCCTTCAAATGGGCCGACAGCTCTCCGGCGAAACCAACGATTATTTCATGGGAGCTCTGGACGAAATCAGTCTATCCAATAAGGCGCTGGATTCAATCATGATCGAACTGTTGAGAAATCAGATTATGATCGGCAAACATAAATAAGATATTGTTACACAGATCGCGCACAAAAAAAGGCCGGACATTGAATCAAAGTCCGGCCTTAAATCTTGGATATTTTATAGTCTATTCATTCGACATATCGACCGTCTCGGCAATAACAGCATCATATACCCGGTCAGCCGGTATATTTGCCTGTCCGCCTTTTATAAGCAGTCCGAAACCAAGCAGAAATGAAAGCAGTTTTTTACCCTTGCCCTTGGCCTCCAGTTCACCGGATAACTTTATGGTGCCGCCTTCGACACTTTTAAACTCGCCGGACGGTTCGAGCTCGATAAAACCGATTTTCAGGTAGCCTCCCTTGCCCGGTTTGGAGGCCGGTTTTACCTCAAGCACTTCCGCCTTGCCCTGTGTCCCTTTATCGATAACCACCCGGCCGCCGATAATAACAGGATCATCAAGATAGATCAAGAGAGGGATGCCTTTGGTCAATTTCCCGGAATCGATTTTCATATCCTTGTCGAACTTGACCTTGATCGGCGTCCCCTCGGGCACTCTGATTTTACCGGCATAAAGGCTGGGCATTAGAAACAGGCAGAAAAGCATAACAACGGCAAAAACTTTCATTCCTTTATAATTATCAAAAATACTCATTCTTTACTCCTGTTCTAAATCCAAGGTTTTCTATTCCAGCTTCGGGAGTTGATCCATCAACGCCGGCTTGAAGCTGATAATAATTGTCTTCCCTATATTATTAAATAAAATTGAACCATCCATGTCAAATACAGAATATTTCCCTTTGAAAACAGTCTTGTCGCTCGGCAGTTTTCCCCACTGGCATTTATGCTTCAACTCGTCAAAGGCAATATGAATGTCATCACCGATCTTCCACTCCAGCGCATATTCGTCACCCTCGAGGAACTGCGTTTCAAGGGACCAGTTCGGGCTTTCGCCGTCGGCTGTTACCTCGACATGAATATGCCCCATATCGGGAATAGATTCGATTTTATAGACATAACGGCGTTTTTTCGACCATTTTTTTGCTTCATTCAAATATTTATCAATACTCGCAATCTGCTCGCTGTCCGTCGATGAATCCAGCTTTTTGCGGATCTTTTTGAGGTCGTTGACAGCCTTGCCTAATATAAATGCCGGTTCGGTGGAGTTGTTTATTCTGTCTTTCAGGCTTTCGAATTCCTCAACCGCCTTTTTGGAATCCACTTTCTTGGCCACAACCGTTTTCTTGAACCTGGCAATACCATTAAGCGCGTCGCCAAGCTGTTTTTCGGCATTGCTTAAATCACGGCTGTTGGTTCGGTCAAATTTGACCTGATCCATAATGGCCGCTGCCGCCATTGTATCATTGCGGCTGGCAATGTACCGGGTGAACAGATTCCAGTAAGTCAGAGTCCGGTCGCTGCGCATAAATAATGTAGAACTCTCATCGCCTGCATGCAGCTCATTAATACCGGCCAGCAGTCGTTCATGGTCGGGCTGAAGGATCAGGCTGTCATTGCTGGGATTTATCCGCGGCCACACGGTCGAGTCTTTTACTATCCGCGAAAAATCAAGTATATAATTATCCAGACGCGTAATCGCCTTGCCGACATTGAAATCGGAATATATCTCCCTGATTTTCTTGGCCGGCAACTGGAAATCCGGGTAGATCTGCTTGACTATCCATCTGTTTTCGTATTTGCGATATTCGCGAATTATCGACTGACGCTCCGATTCGGTGGTGCTGAAATAATTTCCGTCATAAACCTTAAGAATTTTCTGTTCCACATTTACAGGTTTGGGCAAGAGGTACTTGAAATGATACAGGAACGGCAGCGAATAAAAGATCATCCAGATAATACTGGCCATGACAACAAATTTGGCCGCTTTCCGGAACAGTGCGATTCTTTTACTTCTGACAATTGACGATAGCAGCCAGTAAAACGGCTCACGGACGCCTATCGGACGGATTTTCGAAGGCGGGGCGTAGATCGAGTGGCCGACATCGGTACCTATTTTTTCGGGCGGTGAACCGGTATTGGAAACAAAGAATATCTGAAAATCGAGGGTCCGGCCGATAACAATACGAAGGAACTCACGCAACTTCACCAGGACATTCCTTACCGATCCGGCCCATTCGGAATTTGATGCAATCCGATTGCTCCCCAGCACCTTTTCCACAAACAGTTCGAATTCTTCGGCAATAAAGTGTTCATCTTCGCCGCTGACAAGAACAGTCTGGTTTTCGGAAAAACCGGGAAGGATATCCGCCTTGGTAATCACCAGCGCAATCGGAATCGGAAGCCGTCGGTTGAGCGGGGCCAGACGTTCGAGCATATTGACAAAAGATGCCACATGAGCCTGGGTTTGAAGCTCGGCACCCATGACTTTTGGATCGAAAAAGAACAGAAGACCGTCACTACCGGCCATAAAATCAAAGATTTTATCCGACATCTCATTATGTTCGGTGATAGAAACCGCTTTACCATTGTAGTCATACGCGACCACCGGTATTTTTTTACGGCGGTTCAATACGGCCGTGAATTGCAGAACCTTATCGGACTTGGTGGCATCAGGGAATTGCTGTTCACCCTTGAAATCAACCACCGTGCCCGCCTCGCCGGTGGTGCCCAAACCCCAGATGGCGCGGTAATTGGAAAGGAACTCACCCGCAGTAGCATTATCGGTAACCGATATTTGCAAATTCTTGGAAATTTTGCATTCTTCGTTCAGGACGGTATAATAAACGGTTTTGCCGGAATTGTCATGACCGAAGATACCGATCCGTGTTCCGCCGGGCCAGGTGACGCCGCCGCCGGCTTCACCTTTTTTACCCTTCTGCTTGGAGGCCGCCTTGGAACCCTTCTTGGCAAATTTGAATATTTTGGCAAATGACATATCTTTTTATCTTCAATAATACTTTTTTACTTACTTATGGCTTCACGAGTATCAGTCGCCTGTCGCTCGAATTCCTGATATTTTTCCATCGAATAGCTCTTCCATCTCATTGGAACATATATGGCCAGCAAAATAAATATGATAATTATCAACCCGTAATAAAGAAAAGCCGGTTTGCGCTGAAGAAGTGAGAGACGGAAGTAATTGAAACTCTTGAATAAACCTTTGAATTTGCCCCATATTACACCCAGACTGCTTTTCAGCCTTGACCAGAAACTGGTCGTGATCAAGTAATCCCACTGGCGCAGATAATGATCGAAAATCCTGCTTTTTTCACTGAGTTTGTTAAAGACTCCGATACGCTGAAGCTGAAATTCGAGCGAATTGCGGTCCTTGGCCAACTGATCACCCAGTTCCAGCCGCCGGCGGCTTAATTCCAGAAGCTTATGATGTTCCGGGAGAGCATCGAATTCCTCGGGATTCATATCGGCCCGAATACCCCGGGCGAATTTGTTGATATAACGGGAAATTTCCTTTAAGAAAAAATCATTTAACTGCAGGTTGTTATTAAGGCTTCCTTCGCGGTATAGCAACGGCACAAGATGCTCCTCAAAAAAGGCGGCATCCCGTTTGATCGACCGCAGATCGCGACAGTGTAGATAAGCCTGGTTCGACTGCCCGTCCGTATCGGCCTCGGATTCGAAAAAGGTAATCAGGATCTGGATGGTAAGCTGCCGCAAATCAGAAGAACTTAGCGGCGCCTGCTTGATCTTCTCGAGGAAAAACAGATCGACCTCGACAGCCTTGTCTCGCTGCTTGCGCAGCACCTGAAAGACGGCGAAGATACCGTTGTATGTCTGGAAAAAAGCCTCGGTCTTGAATTCCGAATAATTGCTTTCATAATCTTCCAGATAACGGAAAAGATCCTGAATATACGTTTTAATGCTTTCCGACATATTTATTCATCCTGATACTAAGCTCTGTAAACAATCAAATCCATTTTACCCAATCTGCCCAGTTTTTTCGGATCACCGGTGCCGCGGAAGATAAGGGTGCACTGTTTCACCGAGGAAGATTTCAGCATATCGCGCGGATGCAGAGCAACTTTGTTGCCGAACGTGACAGTATCGATATCAACCGGGTCGGTCTCGCCCAGTCCCCGGGCCTCGTTCATTCCCAACCGCACCTGCATCGAGCGCCATTCGGCATCACTGTAAAGATCCTTATTGATCAGTACCACCGCATCGGTAACGGCGCACGGTTCGGCGATCTGGAACTGCAAATAACTCAATTCGCCGACTTGCTCCAGGCGGCTGGATGAATACTCGAGATTCCGGTACGTCTTGCCGGCATAGGTAAGTGTCTCAGTGGCCACCGCCTGCTCTCCGAGTTGTTCCGGTTTGGTCTGGGCCAAAAAGCCCATCATGCCGCGCAAAATATTAAGAGTTTCCTCGATCATGCGAACCTGCGAGCCGATATCACGGTGATTATATTCCATCAAGAGAAAAGCATCGACCGATGACATAAACCGTCCGACTTCGGAATTCAATTCCTTGGCAAAGAAGCGCTCGTTGAGATAGTCTTTCAGGCCCGGCCGAAGGTTCAGCAGGCTGGTGACTACCCGAAACAACCTTTTGAAATAGACGATCATCATCAGCGGGTGCATGGCATTCCGCCCGACCACGAAGCCATCCAGATTCGAGGCCAGGTATCCGACCATGTGATAGACAGTCTCCTTAAAGGCATTCTGAAGGTTGGTCGAGGCTCCTTCGAGAGCGCCGGATGCCGCCACCGCCATATAGGCCCGCGAGGAAAGTTTAAGCAGATTTTCCAGACGGTTTCGGAAATCGACCGCCTTCTGAGCCAGCCGGGCATCGGCATTAATCATCATACAGGGCGGATAATAATCGGCCGACGGGACAACCTCACTGCCGCTGATACTTAACTCCGCTACCTGCACATACTGCTCCTCGGGAAAACCGGGGGCCGCTCCAAGGTGAACCGAATAATTCTGCGACTGGTAAGGAATGCGCGGAACATCCTCGGACGGGTCCGGATCGCCGGTAAGTTTCTTGGCGGCCACATCGACCGCGACAAATACCGGAACCTGTGTTTCAGTAATTTCGATTTCGCCGGCGATGACATCGGACAGATTCTCACTGATTTCGATAAAATGCCCACCGGGTGTCAACGCCTGGCAGCGGCTGATCTCCACCCGAAGGCGGTTGCCGCTGACCGATGATGCCATCGACAGGGCCGCCTCACCTGAAGGCGTTTTCTTGACCAGCCCGTAATTGTCTCCGGAATGCAACGCATACCAGCGTGTCAAGGATTCAAAATAGTTTTCCTGATCCTTGAGATGCCGCTGAGTGATGAGCATCCCGTCCTGCCAGTTGACTGAATATAAGTTCAATTTACCCATTGTCTTGCCTCGGATATGCTAGGCCAATTTATGTTCAACTTTTGTCAATGTCAAGGTTTGTGGAATTTAACTTCCACAACCTCAAGCTACCTTTTATTATAAACGAATGACGAATAGCCGAGATAACAATTCCCCGCCTCCCCGCCAACATACGCTTTTTCGCGTTTAACCTTGACTTTTATATCATATTCCAGATTCCCCGGCATACAGAAACCGAGAATCCATTCGATTTTTTTCCTGATCGGCTGTCCGGGCAGAAAACCTGCGGTCCGGTCCGGTGTCACACCGATTATTTCCACTCGATAACAGGAATCCTGTTCGGAGAATTTTTTTCCGATAATCGTCTCGCGCGCCAGGCGTCCTGTTTTGGAACCAAGCCGGTACTGTATCGACTCGGGTATATCGTATTCCGATCTCACATTTTCAATTATTCTGAATTCATAACCAAAAATATATGATAGTACTTTCTCCACATATCCGGGATTTCCGGCCCAGAAGTGAAACGGCGGAAAAACAGATACCCAGAACAGCAGTTCATTCATATCCTCGATGAACTCTTCGCCCTCGAATTCGAACAGACCCATGAATTTTCTTAAATATTCGAGGTCGATAATACCAAAATCGTATTTTAGCTGATTCATCAGGGCGCCGGCCTCGCTTTTCACATAGGCCGATTCAAAAGGCGCCATAAAACGGCGGGCATTTTCAACCCAGCTTCGATCGGAGGACCGGATTCCCTCCAACCCGTAGAAAAACTGGTAAGGCATATAATCAACCGCGCTCGAACAACCGATTTCCAGAGAAACGCGACTGTCTTTTTTCAGCGGGGTCCCCGGTTTCGGCCGTTGGGAAAGAACTTCTCCACGGTAATTTTCATATTCACCCTTTGCCAGAAGCTCAATATTGCCCGGCGAAACACCGATTTTCATCAACATGACAATGGCTGTCAGATAATGATGCGGCGTTCTCCGGCTGCATAAATCCGGCATTATGTTTTTTGAAACTACCTTCATTTCTTCTCAATCTTTACTGCATAATGGGTATTGACCGGCGATCTCGATTTCAGGAAACCGGACAGGCGGACACGAAGCAATTCAATTTCATCATCCGAATAAAAATCGGCCGGCTTTATGGTTACCGATGCCACAATACAGCGTCGCACACCATGATCGGCACGCTCGACTCCGTTTTGACATTTGACATCAATTATTCGGGGATCGAATGTTTTCGCCCACCGGGATATCTCGGCAAAATTGAGGGCGCGGTCGCGGCTGCGAAGCCTGGCCGACACTTCGGCAACAATCTGTTCGTCGGTCTTGGCCGGAATAGCACCCCTGACTGGAAGTATATTCTCAACCGCGGTTATACCGGGATGATTTTCGTATAACTCGTTGATTTTACCGGCCTCGATACCATTGGCGCCGACACCGGCCGTCACCGAATAATTTATGGTTATCGAGTCGGGTGGAAGATCTATACCTCCGGTAAAATCGAACCACAGCACCAACCGTTCATTTCTTTCTTCGAGCGAATAAAATTTCTGAGACCGGTCATTATGCACCTCGTGGCCGGGGACATATTCATTGCCGTTGGAATCGACCGCCTTCAGTATCTCGAGAATATTCGAAATATTTTCCGGCAATTCGATTTCGACCAGACGGTTGCCGCCGGTATGCTTGAACAGGGTCAGTTCATTTTTATTCACAGCCACCAGGCAGTTGAAATATACCTCAAATGGTGACTGCATCGATTGTTTATCGCCGCCATCAGGCAGGTCGATACGGATCCAGTAAAAATGATCATCCTCCTCGAACTCGATACCGTAATCCAGGAGCCGATTACGCAACTCGTCTTCGGGAGGGCCTATTTCCCATGTCGAAACAAAATCTTCCGGCAGAAAAACAAAATTATCCTCGAGCGGTTTGAATAGATCGGCGCTTTTACGAAGGCCGCCCCAATCGACCGGGCCGTTCTCCCGGCTGAATAACTTCTCGATGTCGGTTGTCAGCCCCGGGCAGAAACCGCAGTCCTCATAAAAGCCGCCCTGCTGTCCGCCGGGATACCACCGTCCCCACCTGATTTGCCGGAGAGCATCGGGAAGCCCCTTTAGAAATATAGTAGCGGCGTTATAATCTCTCGCCTGGCCGGAATAATCGACCGCCATATATATCTGCGCCTTTTTGCCGGCCGGCATTGTCACCTGCATGCTTGTGTGGGTGGAAGTGCTCTCTATCGGTGAAGGGGAAAGATTGACAATGGCATCATCCATCCTGAGAAAAATATGCTTCACCTCGGCGCCCACCAGCTTTTCCTTGCGATGGGGCGAGAAAAAGAAGGTCTGACCGCCCTCGCGTTCCTCTTTATAGAAAAATCGCGTATGCTGATCGACCTCGATCACCGGATCGGTAGGGATACACCGCATGACCGTATAGGCCGGGACCGGCCATCGTTTGCTTTCGGGACAAAGCGACTTGATAAGCGAACCGGAAGCCTTTTCCCAGATCTGATCGATTTTATGGTCGATCTTCGAAATCTGACTTGAGTAGAGCTGTAACAGTATTTTCAGGATGGGGTCCAGACGATCGGCCGATTCTGGAACATCCGGGTTCCACCGTCTTAACTCATGGTGCATCTCGCTGAATATCTGATCTCGCGACCTGTATTTATTATCTGCCATGTTATTTTCTCTAAAATTCGTTCAGCCTATTGTAAAGGTTTCTTCAAACTTTTTTTCTTCACCATTATCACGGAAGAGCCCGGTCACCTTGACCGCCACCCCCAGAGCGTGCAGATGACTGGTATCGACATTGACCAGTGTCACAGATACATTGTATAATCTTTTTTCGAATTTATCGATCGCGATCCGGATACTGGCCCTGATATCTGCCTTGTTGGCGGTATATAGATCGGAGAATTCCTTTTCCCATATATCACACCCGTACTCGGGATCAAAAGGCAGGGCACCCAGCCGGCTGCTTAAAATAAGTCCAACTGAATATGTAATTGAATCATAGAGGCTGGCTTTATCAAGATAGCCTTTTTTTATCAGTAATGGTAAGGACAGATATTCCATTTATATTGCTAATTAAGCTGAATCGGGTTACCTTTTACGGTAACCGTCGCACCTTCAAGATTTACCATGGCGCCGCCCTTGGACTTCAGATTGGCTCCTGCCTCGATAGTGGTATTGGCGCTTGATTCCGCTTTCAAATCGCTTCCCGCTTTAAGTTTTATTTCCTGCTGGCTCTCGATGGTTATGTTATTGCCCTTGATACTAATATCACCGCTGCTTTCAAAACTGATACTCGGCCCGGAGACTTCCATGACAATCGAATTCTTGCCGTCCTTGTTGGTGATCCGAATTTCTTCCTTGCCATCTTCGTCATTGAAAATAATCTGATTCCCGCCGCGGGTCATGAGCATCTTGATATCGTTCTTGTCGCCACCGGCGTCGGCGGGAGGCATTGCCTGCCCGTTATAAAGCGCCCCCAGCGCAATGGGATGATCGGGATCGCCGTACTCATAGCCGATAAGAACCTCATCGTCGATTTCCGGGAGAGTGACCCAGCCCCGGTCGCCGCCGGCATAGGGTACGGCCAGGCGCACCCACTTGACTATTTCATCATCGGTCCAGGGATATTTGACCTTGATCCGCCCCATACTTTCGGGATCGACATTATTGACCACCACCGCGACATGAAGGCCCTTGAATTCGGCAGGTTTGAATTTTTTCCTGGATGGCACTTCGGCTTTAACAGTATCTATATCATCGGCAACTTTCTGCACCGCCTCTTTTTCAGGATAGGCGGCATCGACCGGTGTGCAGATAAACGTATTGTGATATTTACCGCTTTCGTCAAAAATATGATTGATACCCTTGACCCAGTAAAGCCCGTCAAGTTTGTCCATGCCTTTGACTTTAACGCATCTTCCGATCGTTACCTGAGGGACATTGGACTGCCCATAGCATTTGACCATGCTTCCGAGAGAGCGGCATTTTTCGGTCTTGAGAGTGTTTTCAAGGGACTGCCGGTCGGTCGCCGCTTTGGGCGACGTGGAAAACCCGGCTTTGTCGTAAATCTTTTTCGAGGACTCATAGGATATATTGACCAGCTCGGATGGCGCCACTTCCGGTTTCAGTCCGGTCGTATCCTGCGAATATGTCTTGGCCTCTTCGTAATTGTAAACCTTTGATTCATAGTTGTACGGGGTGGTGCCCAGCCCCAGCCTGAATGAGCCCAGCGTCTCGCGCCAGACAATCTCCTCCGGGTCGCCGCTGACAGCCTTGGTCACGCAAAATTCCTTACCGGTGTAATAGGCAAACAGGCTCTGAGCCGCGGCCAGGCGGAGAATATATTCATAATCGGTTTCCATATACTGGGCATCGAATTTGAATGTCCCTTTGGTGGAGGCCACTTCGCCGACAGTGATCGGATAGCTTTGCAGAATACCGCTGATGATATCGGAGACACTTTTGTTACTGTAGTACATATTTCGCCGGGAACCATCGAGAGTGATAGTCGGGCTTTCCGCCCGGATAAGAAAGGTATTGACACCGTCGATGCTATGATCGAGGCTGACCTCGGTAACCAGTCCGATAAACTCAAGCTGGCGCGATGCATCCACCAGCTCGCCGGTAGGAGTTATGACGACGGAAATCGATTTGCCGAGAAACGATGTGAACGTTGAGGGATCGTCGAATTCTTTTCCGCCTTCGGCTTTTCCCGCCTGTTTAACCCGGACTGCCAGCCCGTGATGGTTATCAATGTACTGTTCGAGGCGGACACTGGAGACATTGTGTTTGATCTCCTCGTTTTCGACCTTGACAGAACATATTGCGGATGTTTCCAATACTGCCATAATGCTATATCCACCGGTTTGTTATGAATAAATTATATCCGGGCGGGCAATACCCGCCCGGTGGTAATCCAATGTCTTATTCCTGCCAGCGATTGTCGATTTCAGCGTCTGATATCATTAATTTCTGACAGGAAATCTCGAAGCATTCCCAGATCTGTTCATCCGGTTTATCCTTGATATGCGGACAATGCTCCTCGTAGGCGGTAATAAATCCGTCCTCCCAGGTAAGTTCCTTCATCGCGGCATCATCGGGGTTCTTGAAAATAACCTTCCCGGATTTCCAGTTGGGTTTACTGGAGTCCATCGCCCAGCGTGCGATATCGACTGTCTCATCCGATTCTCTGATTATTCTGATGACGCCGGCGTGGGCGCGGTCGGAGGGACGTCCGGTTTCATCTTTGGCAGTGTACAGCGCATATGAAACCTCGTAAACATTCTTGTAAACGACCCCATCGATTTCAAGAGTTGGCCTTCTCGCCATAGCAAATCTCCTTCCGATTGTATTACTTTAGGTTAACAGAATCGCCTAATAAATTCCTATTCGTTTACTTATCTTTGACATTAGTCTGGTTGTCTTCGTTCCAGGCGGTGAACTCGATATTGAATGTCCGCGCCGGGTATTTCGGATTCAGCGAGACTTTCAAATCGATCTCCTGACGCTTTCGCATTTCTTCATCGGCGAAAATATCCACTTTGTAGTCCTGAAGAATATTGTCACCGCCGGAAATGGCCTTCATAAATTTGTCGATATCACGCCTGAGTGTATCCACAAATTTCTGATCGATCACCGAAAACGTCTGTTTATTCAGATAATTCCGCAGCGTTTTGTAAACGTAATCATACGTCCTGCGGATCGAATAAACATTGAATGTCTCCTTGGTGAAAAGCGTCGAAGCGCCCATCGCCACCGCCGATCCCTCAAAACTGACCATCGGGTTGACACCCTTCTCATTGATCTTGGAGGCGTCCGGCTGATTGGCCTTGAAACGAAGATACTTGGCGTCGTTGATCTTGCCGTGCTTGAAACCGGCCATCGGCTGTTGCATGCCGACTGTCACATCACCCTGGTACATCTTGCCGGCGACCACGGCCGACGGCGGCACCCACATATCTTCATCTTCATACTGGTTTGCTTCACGAGCCATAACATAATTGGCAAACACCGAAACATATTGCTTGTAATCATCGATACCCGGAAGATTGGCGTAGGCCGGGTCTTCGAGCATGTCAATGACTTCTTCGAACTTCTCGAAATTCGGCAAATCGGTCAGGACATGTAGCTTGTTCGGCAGACCAAGCTGGCGGGCGATAGTGTCGATATTTTCGACGCTCCCGGCCCAGCCGGGGATAACCGCCATCGAGAAGCATTCCTTGATGCTCCATTCACGGTACAGATCGGCCACCGCCTTCGAAATCTCTTCGAACTTCTCTTTGTCATCCGGATCGGTCAATTCCTCGATACCCACATTGGAAAAATATGCATTGACCTTCTCATCCGGTTCGGCCTGCGCATTGGCGAAAAATTTATCGATAGCCCGATAGGTCGTTTCCAGTTCGCGGCTGGCACGGTGCACCTTTTTCATATTCTTTTCGAGATTTTCCTCGAGTTTGGCCGATTTTTCGTTGATGGTCTTGCGGATTTCGTCGAGATTGTCACTCGCCGATAATGAGTTAACCCAGAGTTTGAGCCTTTCCGCCAAAAGCTTGCGCTGCATGGCGAAATTTTTCTTGGTCAAAAACTCCTTGCGCTGAAAGTCCTTTTTGGGATCAAGCCACTCGACTCCGCGGACAAGATCACCGTCGGCGGTCTTGAAAGAGGGTAACAGCGCCGCCAGTTTGCCGAAATCTCCGAAAGTATCGCTTAAAATCGAAGCGAATTCATCGTCGGAGACTTTTTCCATAACGACTTCTTCCGGCGCGGCCGGCTTGGCTTCAGCTTCCTGAGGCTGCATTTCTTTTTCTTCTTCTGCCATTATTCATCACCTCTTTTCTATTCGGTAAGAAGGTCGATATAGTACTTCGCCGCCTTCAGCAGCGCTTCCTTCTTTTCCTTGTCGGTTAAGGTTTTCTTGAGGGCATTGTTCTTTTTCAACTGCTTGTCCAGATCGGTCAGCATCTCCTTGCTGTAATAAGTCTTCTGGAGATAGTCGTTATTCTCGATCATCTGCTTTGGTGTGAAATCCTTCATGGCTTTGATTTCAAATTCGGCATTGATCGGTTCGCCCTCGGCACTTTCCAACTCTGCCGAAAATGACGGTCTGAACTTCTCGAAGACTTCCTTGAGATTGTTGCACCTGACCGGCGCGACATCGGCATCTTCGTTGTTGTTCAGCTTGGCAATATACAGCAGTTTGTTGGACGGCAGAAGTTCAACCGGAACGGAGTCATCCTTTTTGATCCTTTCGGTTGCACCAAGAATAAATTTTGCCATTTATTCCTCCGTTTATTTTGGATTAAGATTTCTATTTCACGTTGAAAACATAGGCGTCGTCTTTGACGTCTATCATTATGGCATCACCGGGTGAAACATTACCCGTGATAATATCCACTGAAAGTTTATTAATAATGTCACGTTCAATAGTACGCTGAATCGGCCGGGCACCCAATTCGATAGTGTAACCGTCATGAGCCAGCTTATTCAAAGCATCGTCGGTCAGCTCGGCTGTTATGTCCTGGTCTTTAAGTAATACGCAAAGCTGCTTGAACTCCAGAGCCGCAATTTTTTCCACCTGTTCCTGCGTGAATGAATGATATATGATGATATCGTTAAGGCGGTTCAGGAATTCCGGGCGAAACTTGGTGAATAAAAACGACCGGACCTCCTCCATATCAATCTCGCGTCTCTCGCGATCCGCATCGAGGATCTTATCCGCGGCGTAGTTCGAGGTCAGCACCACAATGGTGTTGGAAAAATCGACTGTCCGTCCCTGGCCGTCCGTCAGACGGCCGTCATCGAGCAACTGCAGCAATACATTAAAAACATCGGGGTGTGCCTTCTCGACCTCATCGAACAGTATGATCGAAAACGGCTTGCGCCGGACCGCTTCCGTCAACAGTCCCCCGGCCTCGTAACCGACGTACCCCGGCGGGGCGCCAATCATCTTTGCCACCGAATGCGATTCCATGAACTCCGACATATCGAGACGCACCATGGCGTTTTTGTCGTCGAACAGGAACTCGGCCAGAAGCTTCGGCAGATAGGTCTTACCGGTTCCGGTGGGGCCGAGAAACAGGAATGAACCGACCGGACGGTTGGGCGGTTTCAATCCGGCCCGCGATTTGCGGATGGCATTGGCGATTGCCTCGATCGCCTTTGTCTGCCCGATAATCTTCCCGGAAAGAAAAGACTCCATGTGAATCAACCGGTCCTTCTCGGCAGTCATCATCTTCGAAACAGGGATTCCTGTCCTGCGGGCGATAACGGCCGCGATATCGGCGCCCTCGATATTCGATTCGAGTTTATCGACCACCGTTTTCAGAGATTCGAACAGCGCCTTCTTTTCATCGAGACTCTTTCTTATCTCGTTTATTTTCAGTCTGTCTTTACTCACGGCTCGCCTCCGTCATGGCTTCCACGCGGTGTCCCCAGTGTTCATGGAGCATCCCGAATTCACGTTCGAATTTATCCCAGGCATCGTACAACTTATCGAACTCTTCCTTGTCCTTTTTCGGATCTTTGCCATCGCAGGCCTTCAGCAACTTTTCCACTTCATCGATTCGGGCCGTTATCGCCGGGATACTCTCCCCGGCCATCTCTTTTTTGACACCGAATTCCGAAGCGGCCTCATCGATAATATCCAGCGCGATATCGGGAAGATTACGCTCGCTCAGGTAACGCTGGGCCAGTTTGACCGAGGCAGTTACGGCATCATCTTCAAACGCCACCTTGTGATGCTCGGCATACTTGGAAACGACACCGTTGACAATACGGACCGCATCGTCGTAATCGGGCTGCTCTATTTTGATCCGCTCGAATCTTCTGTCAAGCGCCTTGTCTTTTTCAAGGTACTTGGTGTACTCTTCTTCGGTGGTAGCGCCGATCAGGCGTATCTGCCCGCGCGCCAGGGCCGGTTTAATCAGGTTGGCGGCATCCATCCCGCCGCCTCCGCCGGCTCCCGCGATAGTATGAATCTCATCGATAAATAAAATCGTTTTGCCGGCCGATTTGATCACCTCGCTGACCAGGGCTTTGAAACGTTCTTCAAATTCACCCTTGTACTTGGCTCCGGCCACCATCGCGCCCATATCGACCTCCATGACACGCACATCCTGAAGCACCTTGGGGACCTTCTTATCGATCACCGCCTGGGCGAATCCCTCGACAATGGCCGATTTCCCGACCCCCGCGCCGCCGACCAGCACCGGGCTGTTTTTGCGACGGCGAAGCAGTATCTGGATGGTCTGCTGCAATTCTTTTTCACGGCCGATCATTGGATCGAATTCACCGGCCGCCGCCAGATTGGTCATATCGACACAGTAACGAAGCGTCTTGGAGATTTCCCTTTTTCCCCCGACCACCGCTTCGCCCTCTTTGGGGGGAGCCCCGGTGGCGATCTCCTCGACGGCTTTGCTCTCTGCGATGGCACGATATATACCCTCAACCTGTATATCCAGCTTATCGCGGATATAGGGCGACAGTGACGATTTGGGATCGAAAATGGCAATCAATATATGTTCCGGTTCGACCAGGGCATCATACAGCTTGTTTTTCTCCTCGAGCGCCTGCGATAATATCGACTGCACCGCCGGGGAGACGGTCAGATTTTCCCTCGATGTTGACCGGCTCGATTGTTCTTTGAGATAAATCTCGACAATCGATTCGACAAATGACGGTTTTTTACCGAGTTGATTGAGAATTGACTCGACTTCGCTGCCCTCATGCCGAACCACTGCCATAAGCAGATGTTCGACTTCTATTTCGGGATGCCTGAAAGTGGCCGTCACTTCCTTGGCATTTTTTATAATGGCCCGCGAGTCGGAAGAATAGCTGGCAATATCCATAAGCTACCCGTGAGCTAAATGATTGAGAATAAACAGATTTTTATATTTTTTAGTATCTTCCCGCTAAAATCGCTAATTAAAATATTATGTTTACAATCTCTAAAAGTCAAGATATTTGTTATCAATTAAGTCATTGTACCGCAATAAAATATTTATCGGCAAAAAGGACGGTCAAATTTACGCATATCCGATATTCACGACCATAATTTATATTTTTTTGCATTGATACGTTTCCTTTTTTATGTCCAGGTTGGCATTCGCGCCCACTCGTCGCTTTCAAAATCGTAATCGCGCCAGTGATTGATGATGACCAATGTCCCGGTGTGAGTGACCAGTCTCTCCAGGTGAAAGGCGCGGCCGCCATGCGGAACGGTAAACTCATTGTGTCCGAAAGGCAGGCAGCGAAGCCAGGCTTCGCCTGTGGCCACACCGTGGCGGACCTGTACGTTCAGTTTGATTGTATGTTTACCGCTTTCAGTCACGACATGGACATTGACGCCGCTGACAACCCTTGTCCCCCTCTGACGGTATCCGACTCTGGTGTAATGCCGGCGCCGACGGGACGGAAATCTGAGATTAAAGGAAATTCGTCCCTGTCCTCCCGAACCATCGTTAAACTGACCCCGAAATTCAAAAATCGAAGTGTCGGGAAGAAACTTTGTATCAATTTCAAAGGCAATAACCCTGGTATTTGGATCGAAATTATGTCTGACATCAAATTTGTGCAAAAGATTTAGAAGTGAATACAGTTGACGTTCAATACCGGTATCATCATCGGTCCAGCGGTTGAATGGAGTTACCGCCCAGTCCGGCTGACCGGTGCTTCCGCGCGGATCGGTTCCCCAGGAGCCGTACTGGATAAACAATTCAAGATCACTGTCGGTTGCCAGGATAACGACAATCGCACCTATCGCTCCGACAATGGCGACAGCCGCACCGACAGGTCCGCCAAGAGTGCTACCGGTGGCGACAAGATAGCCAATTTCAGTAATACCGGCCGCCACCGCCAGGCCATGCCCGAGCGCGGCATCATAATCATCGACACTGATTCTTCGTGCAAAATCACGCGTGTTGCTGAATACGTCGATCATGTTTTTGACAACACTTGCTTTGACAGCGACCGCAACCGCACCGCGCCGGCTGGCATAATCCGAGACTGAATCCAATGCCGCCGTAAAGGTGGATGTGGTGACCTCACCATCGAAAACAGCCTTCAGGCGGCCCAGACGGTTACCCCAGGTAAAAACCTTATTTATACTTGTCATTGTTCTGCGTACCGCACCGGTCCTCTGAATACCTGCCGGAAGTGTGTTCAAAGCCCGGCCGTCATGCCGCAACTGTTGCTGGAACTGTTGCCAGTTTATATTGCCGGCGGTGTACTCGGTGACAAGATGATAGGTTCTGGTTTCGGCCACTCCCAGGGCCAACTTCAGATAATCATGGGTGCCCAGGATTCGATTCCAGGCCGCAACACTGGCGCTTTCACTGGCGTTCCCATGTTGTCGTGAGACTTTGAAAAACGT
>Ga0209834_10000480_pt1 | contig 24593 bp, 13 predicted proteins | sample Mar14236cmmetaG_FD_184134 | JGI IMG/M metagenome (GOLD analysis project Ga0209834, IMG submission 184134) | Marine hydrothermal vent microbial communities from Guaymas Basin, Gulf of California to study Microbial Dark Matter (Phase II) - Marker... ...
AGGTAGGGGATCGGATTGTGAGTTTGCATCAGCCCCGTGTCAGGCCCATCGTCAGAGGGAAAGAAAAAGCGAAAGTGGAATTTGGGAGTAAGTTATCAGTGAGTCTGGACCAGGGCCTGGCAAGAGTGGATAAAATCAGTTGGGATGCTTGCAATGAAAGTGGAGATCTGAAAGATCAGGTAGAAACCTACAAAAGACTCCATGGCTATTATCCTGAGTTAGTGCAGGCAGATAAAATATATGCAACGCGGGAAAACCGGAGATGGTTGAAAGAAAGAGGAATCCGGATAACAGCCTCTCCATTGGGCAGGCCCGGAAAACAAACTGCGGAGAGTTATTATCAGAAACGAAAGAAACGAAAAGAAGCGGTTGAAAGAAATGCAATAGAAGGAAAGTTTGGACAGGGTAAAAATGGATATCAACTCAACCGTGTCCGTGCCAGGCTGAGGAAAACATCCGAGAGTTGGATCAGGTGCATATTCTTTGTAATGAATCTTCTGAAATATGAGAAGATTTATTTTTGGCCAATTTTTTACCGGCATTTTATAAGCCTCAGGAACTCACTATTGATAATTATTTTTTCAAGAAGGAAAATGTCACCTCTTTTGGCAATTTTATAAACGGACTTTTTCAGCAAACCCCAATTAGCATTATTTCGAGAGTCAGGGGGATTGTTTTCAAATTTCTGTATTTTTATATCTGAACTATTTTAATAGATTTACCAAATGGGGAAATATAAATGGGGAAATCCAGATATAAAGCTAATTTATTAAATAAGAAACAAATATGAAGATTAAAAAAATTTACCGGTTTATTTTTTATACGTTTTATGTTTTTCTTTTTTCTATTAACGGTCAGGGACAGAATGCAAACTCTACGGTAACGCGATCATGGCAAGATTATTTAACGAACAAAAAAGGATCTGAATATTCCGGGTTACGATGGAGTCTATTAGGTCCTGTTATTAATTCCGGCAGAATTGAAACAATAGATGTCGTACCCGGGAAGCCAAGGATTATTTATGCCGGTTTCGGATCCGGCAATCTTTGGAAAACAACAAATAACGGATTTTCATGGAAGCCGGTATTTGATAATCATGCTGGGTATAGCATTGGTGATGTCTGCATTTCAAAAAGTAATCCCAATATTATTTATCTGGGAACGGGGGAGAATTTACGGGCAGTACGGGGCCATACTTTTGCCGGCGCAGGTGTTTATCGATCTGACGATGGCGGTAATACCTGGAAAGCCCTGGGACTGAAGGATACTTATCATATTGGACGAGTAGCTGTTCACCCGACAAATTCCGATATTGTATTCGTAGCAGCGTTAGGTCATTTTTTTTCACCCAATCAGGAAAGGGGTCTTTTTAAAAGCGAAGATGGTGGAAAGTCATGGAAAAAAGTTCTTTTTGTGGATGATCATACAGGAGCAAATGATGTTGTAATATCTCCATCAAACCCTTCTGTTGTTTATGCCTCTACCTGGCAGTGTGGTGAAGCCGTGGGGGGTCCCGGAAGCAGCGTATTCAAGAGTACTGATGGCGGTAATACATGGATAAAAATAGACAATGGCCTTCCCTCAGGTAATATGAATGGACGCATAGGTCTTGCAGTATCTTACCAGAATAGTAATAGAGTATATGCCTTTATGGATAATCTTAACCTTGAAAACAAAAAAGAAACCGGAGAATTATACCGAACAGATAACGGAGGAATAAATTGGGAAAAAACACACAAGAAGAATCTTAAGATTTTAAGCACCTTTGGACATGTTTTCACAGATTGCTTTGTAAATCCTCTGAATGATAATGAAGTGTTTGTTCTGGGGGTAAAAATTCTAAGAAGCGAGGATGCCGGTAGAACTTTTACTCCTTTGGGAGGGAGAGTACATAACTTTTTCCCATCACCCTCTAATTATTTTCATCTAGACAATCATGATATGTGGATTGATCCTAATGATCCCGAACACCTGATCGTTGGGAATGACGGGGGCCTGTACATTAGTTATGACAATGCTCTATCATGGATTCATTATAACAATATACCTGTCGGAGAGTTTTATTTTGTCAGGACAGATAATGACAATCCCTATAGAATATATGCCGGCACACAAGACGATGCTGCTGTGCGAGGACCAGCAAAAGTCCTTAAAGATAACAGCCCTGATAACTGGGAATATGTTTGGATTGATCCCTGGAGTGGTGGAGATGGAATTGTTACAGCACCTGATCCTGAAAATTCTGATATCGTTTATTACGAATCACAAAACGGAGCATTAAGAAGAAAAGTTATGTCCACAGGAGAGGAAAAAAACATTCAGCCGAAATTGCCAAAGACATATGAGACTGAGCTTTTTCACGAATGGTTAACACCTTTTTTCATTTCTAACTTTAATCCTCATACTCTTTATTATGGTGCAAATTATGTTTTTAAGTCCGTAAACAGAGGTGATACCTGGAGAGTTATAAGCCAGAACCTTTCCTTCTCAACTGATTCTAACCGCTGTGGAAATGGAATAACAGCATTGGAAGAATCACCTTTTATTCAGGGTTTATTATACGCAGGAACATCAAAAGGGGCTGTTTGGGTAACGAAAAATGACGGTAATATGTGGACCGAGATTTCAAATGGATTGCCGGAAAAGTATGTTAAGAGTTTCGCCCCCTCACGATTTAAAAAATCACGGATATACATTGCTCTTAGTGGAATAAAGGAGGATGATTTCACACCCTATTTATTTAAATCTGACGATTATGGCAATACATGGGAACCCATATCATCAAATCTTCCTGTTTCCCCGGTCAATGTGGTGTTGGAAGATCCTGAGTTTGAAAATATTTTATATTGTGGAACTTTCAACGGAGTTTTTATTTCGACAAATCGTGGCAAATCGTGGGATGTGCTCGGATCAGGTATGCCAAACTGTTTTGTTGCGGATATGACTATACAGTCGAAAAACAAAGATCTAATTGCAGCAACACATGGTAGAGGTATTTATAAAATAGATCTGGAACCCATATATAAACATTTACAGAACACATCATATAAAGACAGATTTTTGTATATAACACGGGCGGAACTTCCTAAAATGGATGCTTCAGGTCAAAAACCTGATTTATCTGGTTATGAACCGGTTCAGTTTAGTTTTTTTCTTTCGTCGGGCAATATGATGGCTATTTCAATTGTTGATTCGAAAGATTCTTTGGTTTTTTATGATAAACAATATTTTTCAAAAGGGTTAAATACATATCAGTGGGACTTGACATGCATAAAACGAATATATTCTGATAATCCATATGGATTGAATATTAAGTTATTTCCTAAACCTGGCGAATATAAAATCAGATTAAAGGGTATAAAAACAGAATTAGAGAAAATATTTTCAATTACAGATAATAGAAAACCTAACACATTATACTGATGAATCACAAAAGAAAACTATAATTAAAAAATAGATAGCCATATAGCAGTTAAAAAAACCAGCTGCCTCTCTACGGAAACAGCCGGTTAATAGGATCAAAAATTACAGCGGATTGAAAGAATAAAATTCCTCCCCGGTGCTGAAATCCCCGAACTATATGATCGGTAGCGCTGATCGGTAATGTTCTCAAGTCCGGAACTTATCACAAAATTGTCCGTAATTTGACAGACTGCTTTTATATTGAGTGTGTACCAGGCTGGAGAATAGGTATTGCCATTTGCATCAAGTGCATAAATCTCGGTCTTACCTTGTTCGCTTAAGGGTAATTTCTCATGTGGTCTTTCACCTTGATAGTACGAATAAACCTGCACATTCAGGTTGCCTGCCTGATAAGATAACCGGCTAATGCCAAATAACGGTGCTGCATGTCTTAACGGGGTGGTTGTACCATCATCAAGTTCTTCTTCTCCCTTCTGATAATTGATGTCGGAGGAAAAGCTAAAACCAGCAGGAAATTTTATTTCCAGTCCGGCCTGTATCCCATAAACATAGGCGTTGGAAGCATTCTGAATAGCTTGTACTTGGCTCAACGTACCATCATACATAATGCTGTCCTGTCCGTTTAATTGAAAATTCCTGCGAATAAGGGCATTTTGTAACAACGTATAATAACCGGTGATATCCAGCTTGACGGCATTTCCAAAAATTTTGGCAATACCTAAGTCGAAATTGGACGCATATTCTGCTTCAAGATCCGGATTCGGAACCACCACTGATCCGGGTTCGGAATCAAACACTTTACCCACATCATCAACATTAGGGGAACGGAAGGCTGTTCCGAAATTTGTGCTAATCACCCACCGTGGGGTCGGTCTGAATACTCCGCCAAAACTTCCGGTTAAAGCACCATTATTGATCTCCGCCTTTGTAAAAGGAAAAGGATAAAAGCCAAGATTATTGTTAAAATCTGCTTTCAATATATATTGGTTGTATCGCAAGCTTCCCTGTAAAGTTAATTTATCAGAAACCCTGAATTCATCATTCACGTAAACAGCCATCGAACTCCAGGTAGATTGCGGATACCTGTCAGGACCATCTAAAACCGAATCGGGTTTAGACACATTGTTAAAAATAATTTCATTCATTCCGTTGGATGTAACATCATTCAGCACATATTCCACACCGTAAAACGAGGTGTTTTTCTTACCTATATTTTTCGTAAAATCAATGTTGGCTGAATAGGCCTTCACATTTTCAATTCTTACTTCACGGGTGTTTGCATTCAGATTGCGAGTAATACGACTTTCCTCAAACGACTGTTGTGCTATTCTTAAGACTACCTGATCATAAACTACACCATTCCTCTGATGATTGACAGACAAATTGTTCATCATCCATTTTTGAGGGCCATAGTTCCACTCTGCATAACGTGCTGTTCCATTTTTTATGCGATTATGCCTGTCGTACCTTCCATACGGAGATGTTTCAGAATAATGAAATCCATATTGCAGAGCCCAGTTTTCGTTCGGTTTAAACCGTAACTTTTGCATTAGATTTTTTTGGGAATAGGCAGATGGAATTTGCAGTAGCGGGTCATTCTGAGTAATGAGTACATCCTTACTATCTTGCCTTTGAGGATAGTAATCCTTAATATAATCATCAGGTCCGTGGCTTCCTTGTTTTAAATGGTCAAAGTCCCATGAACTGAAACTTGTAACCAAAGCCCATTTTCTACATCCGACATTTACATCAAAATGACCTGTTTTCTCATTATTTGCACTAGAATAACGGGCAAGGGTTTTCCCCGTTACAAGGGGTTCCTCCGTTAATGATAATTGCGGAGTAAGGGTTTGAAAACTCATCACTCCGCCAATCGCATCACTTCCGTAAATCACCGAGCCCGGTCCAAAAAGCACTTCTGTATTTTCCAAAGCAAACGGATCTAGATTGATGACGTTTTGAAGATTGCCTCCTCTGAATATGGCAGTATTCATCCGAATACCGTCCACCGCATAAAGCAAACGATTGGTAGCAAATCCTCTTATCATCGGGCTACCACCTCCCTGCTGACTTTTTTGAACAAACACCTTTCCTGATATTGCCAGGAGGTCTGCGGCTGTTTGCGGATTTTGCAACTCCACTTCTCTTGGTGAAATTGAGACAATCTTTGAAGGTACATTGTTAGAAGTTTGTTTCCACTTGGTAGCTGAAACAATTACTTGATCAAGACTAATATTGTATGCTTCAAGCATTATTTTAAAACCTAAAGATTTCAGTTCAGCATAGCTTTTAACCTCTGTTTTATAACCAAGTAACCGGATTTCAATTTGTTCTGAAGCTTTAAATCCCGATATATCGGCTTGCCCTTTAGCATTTGTAGTTGCAAATGCTTTTGGGTTTTTGCTGATCAGGGTCACCAGTTCAAGTGGTTTATGGGATTCCTTATCTCTGATGGTTATTGTCTGGGCATAAGAAATACATATATAATACAACAACAACCACAATAAAAATATCTTTTTCATTGTGAATTATTTTTAAGTTAAATTAAACAAATAGAAATGACCCACCAACAAATCGGATGGCAGGCAAAATAAAATCAAAATATTTGTTTAATTCACCTAAGGAGGGGGAACAGGTGGTGGAAAAGATACAGATGAATAATTGAAGGAATAAAGGCAGCTATGTTTTATTTTGGATTGTGAGCGAAAGGATTTCCAGACATTTTCTTTGGAATGAAAAAGAGAGTTATAGAAATTTATCGATCGTTTCTGATTTTCCTTAATTTTCGGATCTTTTCCTAAAGCATAGGTTAATAGTTCATCCCATTGCTTGTTTAATTTAGTTTCTTTCTTATCCCACAAGCACCAGTAATAAGTAATACGGTTTTTAACTTTCTTCTCAACTATATCATACATCTGACCATCGTACTCAAACTCTTTGGAATGTTTCCATCTCAATTCAGTTTGAGCTTCTTCTTCAGTAAATTTTAATAAAACCAGTTCCGTTTTGTCTATTCCGGCAATGATTTGTTGTTTTATTTCTTTTCTAACCTGCTTTTTCTGGTAATACAAAAAGATAAATGTAGCAATAATTGGCGCTATCAAACAGAACAATAATAATATGCCTGCTGCTTTTTCTTTCATCAGATAAAATCGGGAGCAAAGATAATCAAATTGAACATAGGAAAAATTTGTATCTTCCCGCTTCTCTGTATAAATGCAATGCAAAAGTACTTTGAATTCACCGCGGGTCGGTATAACCGGAGGTTTTTTGCTTTTCTTATATCTAACTCGGGTTCATATCTATTATTTCCCATACCCGGCAAAATCAGTGTATTGCCAGGGTCCTAACCAATCCGCCGGATTTCCTTTAGTCCACCAGATTTCAGTCTTACCATCCTTTCTAAGAATGGCACAGCTACCCCAAACTGTTCCAAAGGTATTATTAATATTAGCGTTCGGGGTATGTTTGGTCAAATGTAATGGAGTGATGCCATCCTCAAGAAATTCAATCCTTCTGCCCGTTTGTTCATCATAGTAATACCGTATACCCTGCATTTCCTTAGCCATAGAGATATCAAAATCTCCTAAATGATATCTTATGTGCCAATCAAAGGTATAGTAACGTTGCTTTTCGGAGGATTCCTTCCCGGAAGATTTCTTACCTATTCCAATAGGTTTTGATACTTTTACATTGTTTTCATTAAAGTAATGAGTGGCACCATGCCAGTTTGCATAAACAATGTAATTGCCCTTCTCATTCATATCCCCCGGATATCTTATTGCGTATCTGTGAGACGTTACCTCTACCATGGCCACCTCATCAGGGTCTGCGACCATATACCCCCATCGACCGGCGTGTCTGACAATTTTTCTGCCACTTATTGACCTGTATCTTGACGACCCAATAGTTAATAATTTTATAGCTTCTTTGAGGTTGTCGGCATAAGCTATCGTATATACAAACAGTGGCTGCCAGACGATCCCAAAATCGTTTGGGTCATTACTCTTGCCTCCGGCATACAATCCCAAGCCCAGGCCTTTTTCATTTACCACCATATTATTGCCGCCAGCCATACCTGCAGTGGAAATAGACCAAAAAACATTGGCCTGCGGGTCACTGGGAGTAGCGACATAGGCAACGTTCCATCCCCACGGAACATAACTTGCATCCATATTTTGTGTGATGATGGTGGCTCCGTTTTTAGTAGGAGACGGTAATAGCTTGCCTTTCGTACTGATCCTGGGTTGTCCACAGAGCGCTGCCCCAGTACAGGCCAAAAAGGCATCTTCCGATGTCAAACGGCTCTGTAATGTGTCCTTCTCTGGCATTGGTGTTGTTTTATCTTTTTGAACTCCTGGTTCTGGATACATCCAATTTAAGGAAGGATAAACATTGATCAATAAAATCTTATAGAAGTCACTTAACTTATCATTGTAAGGGGATTTATGTAAGTCTTCTGAAGCCCCATCAGCTATACCTTGCAGAAATCTTATCATTTTTGGTGAGTATTGATCAATGTATTTATCATAATGGGCAAGATTCTCTTTAAGATGCTCTATGCCAAACTTCTCAATTGCACTCTTGGACCAGTAATTAAAGACATAGCAAATCAGATCTCCTGCTCGCTTCCCATACTGCAATCCCATATCATACCACGTACCCCTGATATTCCCAATAAATCTGGTACGTACTTCAAACTTTGGAAACCCATCCGGAACTTTATATTCTGAAATTCCGGTTCCGTATCCCTGGGTTGACCCCAATTCAATGATCTTGTAAGGATTTTCTTGTCCGATTAACACTGTAACCGTAAAAGAAAATAAAATGATAAAAATATTTTTAATAAATATTTTTATCATTTTACTTAGATGTATTTTCATTTCATTATTCATTATGAATGATTAAAATTATTTATGACTTCTTAAACATATCTTTCACATAAATCTAGTTCAAATCCTTCTTCACGGCTCAAAAACGAACCTCGCATCCGGGCAGGCTTGCGGTTTATTTTGGTTTACCGTAAACATGGAGGACTGGTTCGGATTAATAATTTTTAAAAAAGGTTTTTTATGGATTAATCTGGTTTTTTGCCCTTTAGTACAATTAAGTTACCTTTTAAATCACCACGATTGGTTTCAATAACAATTTTGTAGCATCCTTCATTAATAAATTGATTATACTTTGTAAAATATGGCAAAGGGCTAATCATTCGTTTTGTAATAAGATCCCACCGATACTGGTTAAATCCTTTTCCTGCTTTAAAACGAACATCCCAAAGAATTTTACCTTCATCATTAATTACTTTAATGGAAACAGAATCAGCTTTGGTCATCCAAAAAGTAACAGGTACCTTTTTTGCTGTTTTATAAATAGGATTATAATGTGTGTCATTCATCCATGGTCTTCTGACTTTGGGGATTGTAAAAAGATGATCTTCTTGCAATGGAAATCCGATTTTAAAAGCTTCATAAATTGGTTTGATATTCATCTTGTATATGCCACGACCATGAGTACCGGCAATTAAGTCCATTTCATCTTCCTGAATTAAAATATCTGAAATACAAGTGGCAGCCATATTCCTGCCCAACAATGACCAGGTTTTCCCTCTGTTTAATGAAATATAAACTCCACGATATAAACCAGCATATAATATATCTTCAAAAAAAGGATCTTCGTAAATTACATTGGCAATTTCATCCGGTAAATTTGCTTTGAGTCTATGCCAGTGTTTACCATAGTCTTCAGAAACGTAAATATAATTGTGAAGATCATCATAATTTATTCCCGTTAGAGTAATATAAACTCTTGATTTTTTATATTTTGAAGGGCAGATACTTCGAATATAACTGTTGGGAAGGCCTTGAGAATGCTCTTCCCACGAGATTCCGTCATTATGAGTTACCCAAAAAGCCCCTCTGTCTGTTCCACAATAAATAAGTCCGGGGCATATCGGAGATTCTGCAAGTGCCCCGGCGGCCAGTGATTTCTTTTTAGAATCTGAGGAAACAGAAAGATCATCGCTGATTAATTCCCAATGATCCCCTCTATCGGTACTTTTGAATACATAATTACCGGCTGAATAGAGTGTAAATCTATTGTGTGCTGATAAAAAATAAGGTGTAACAAAATTAAACCTCAACTTTCCGGGATGATGATCTTTTGGAAAATGAGGCATAATAGATATGGATCGATCTTCTATCATATTCTTTCGTCTGATTCCACCTTCCTGGGAACTAAAATAAACAGTGTTATTATCTCCCGGATCAACTTGAGTAACACAACCGTCACCACCGCTCCAGGCATCGATCCACAAATATTTCCATCCATCTGAATATCGGGGGTTCCATTCACGAGACGGACCATAAACAGTTGCATTATCTTGAGTCCCCCCATAGATTTTGTATGGCTTTTGGTAATCACAAGTTATATCATAAAATTCACCGGCAGGAATATTATTGTAGTGCATCCATGATCTTCCTTTATCATAAGTAACATATAACCCTCCATCATTACCTAAAGCCATATGATATGGGTTTTTATGGTTAATCCAAAGTTCACATTGATCCAGATGCAAAGATTCTGCCACACTCGGAAACATATGAAATACATCTCCGTCAACCAAATCAAAATGTTTCCCGCCATCAGTACTATGAGCCAGTCTGATCCCGAGAGCAAAAACTTCATCATCATCCTTGGGGTTTACATATATATCGGTAAAATACCATCCAATTCCATCGAATATCATCAATTCTTCTTTATGTGTTCTTTCCCAATGGTTTCCACCATCCAGACTCTTGTAAACTTCAGCTGTTCCTCCCTTTTTCTTATTAAGATTATCAACAAGAGCATATACCTTTTGGGGATTGCTCCATGAAACTGCAATGCCTATTCTTCCTACTTTTTTGCCTTTCGGTAATCCATTAGAAATCTTTTTCCATGTAATTCCACCATCATTACTTTTAAATACTCCACTATTTTTACCACTTATACCAGGATAGTCCTCCCACATCGAGGCATAAATAATGTTGGGATTGGAAGGTGCAATGACTACATCATTTGCTCCGGTTTTTTCATCAATATATAAAACATGTTGCCATGATTTTCCGCCATCTGTTGTCCGGTAAACGCCCCTGTTTGGATTTGTAGTCCAGAAATGGCCTAATACAGCTACGAAGGCCACATCAGGATTTTCAGGACTAACGGCTATCTCACCAATATGCCACGAGTCATTTAATCCACAATGTTTCCAGGTTTCTCCGCCATCATCTGAACGGTAAATTCCCGTTCCGGGCATGGTAAAGTTTCTGGCTTTTTTTAAACTCTCGCCTGTTCCTACATATATAATTTTGGGATTTGAGGGGGCCAGTGCAATATCACCTATTCCAAGGGTTGGCTGATCTTCAAAAACAGGTTTCCACGTTAGTCCATTATTTACTGTCTTCCACAAATTACCTGAACCAAATGCCACATACATAATTCCCGGATGGGTGGGATCAAGTTGTACAGATTCAACGCGTGCTGAATTTAACACAGGTCCAAGGCTTTGCCATTCAAGACCAAATTGAGTGATCTTTTTCATTTGCAAATAATCGGCAAAAGATGATATCAGTGGGGAAACCGGTTGCTGACCAGACAAAAAAGAGAATGAATTTATGCAAAGAAATGTTAATAAAATAGATAAAAATTTTAATGTCATAACAAAAAGTATTATTTTATCAGATTACTTTCCTGAAGAGCTGTAAGCTTTTCAATTTTCAACTATTTTATTCTTAGACACTATTTGATAAAAGATTTTCATTCGGATATACTTTATTTATGATCAACCTTATAACCCTTGCATATAATTTAGCACTAATTATTCCGGTTTGGCTTTTTTCCACCCAGCTTTTAATTTATCGTGCAGAATATTTACCAAATCCTTATTTTCGGCCAAGCCGGAAATGTTTATGTTTTCATCAGGATCAGTTTTATGATCATAAAGCTCACAGTCTGCATAATTAAGAGGAACCTTATTAACATTATCCCAAACATACCATTCCGTATATCTGTAACGTTCAGTCCTTATAGAATATCCCATGTACGTATTTCCATCCGGTGATTTCCATATACCTTCTCTGAGAAATTGGCTAAAAACTGCCGTTTTCCAGGGTTTATCAACATTTACTAATAAAGGTTTTAAGCTTATCCCTTCAAGATTATTTGGGATTGGAAGTCCGGAAAGTTCACAAAGAGTCGGATAAATGTCAACAAATTCAACCAAAGCCCTGGATTTTTTCCCATTTTCTTTCATACCTGGTACCCTTATAATCAAGGGAACATGTGTGTCTATCTCGAAATTTGTCATTTTACACCAACTATTATGCTCTCCAAGTTTCCAACCGTGGTCACCCCATAAGACAACAATTGTATTATCTTTCAGCCCGGTTTTTTCAAGTTGGTCCAGCAATCGACCTATTTGAGCATCCGTATAGCTTACAGATGCATAATATCCATGTTTCAATAACTTTGCTTCATCTTCAGTAAGAGAACCTTCCCACGGCCGGTAAGCATTTTTAAAGTCAGTATATCCTTTTAATTCACGAAGATTATTGATTGCCATTATTGGCATGTTTTCAGGCAAAAATGGATTCTTAGCCAATGGGATATCATCTCTTTTATACAAATCCCAATATTTTTTGGGGGCGTTAAACGGAAGGTGCGGACGATAATAGCCAATCGCGAAGAAAAAAGGTTTATTATCATTTTTCAATTCTTTTAGTTTCTCCACAGCAATATCAGTTTGTGCTCCATCATAATAAGTATTATCAGGAACATCCACGCACTCAGTAGCACTGGCTTTTATGTACCATTTCCCAAACCGATCTATTCTACTGGTATCGCCTGCCGCAATAAATTGTTGCTTCCGCTTTTCAATATAGGCCAGGTTCTCATCACTAAAATATCCTGCATCCGGATCAAAAGGGAAACCTTTAATATATATTTTAGGTACACTCCATGAAAGAGAGTCCGGAAAAATATTATGAAATATTTTTCCAATACACATGGTTTTATATCCGTTTTCCTTAAAGTATTGCGGTAAGGTGACAATATTCGGCATAGTTTTCCTAAGATCGGTTTTTAAATCCCAAACTTTCGTTGCATCAGGTCTCAGGCCTGATAAAAGGCTGGCCCGGGAAGGATTACAAACTGCAGACTGGCAAAAAGCATTTTCAAAAAGTACCCCTTCATTCGCTAAACGATCAATATTCGGACTTTTTATATATTTATTCCCATAACATCCAAGTTCAGGTCGTAAGTCATCCACTGCAATAAACAAAATATTAGGCTTACTAACATTTTGATTCCGACAGTTGGTAAAACATGCCATTACTATCAAGAGGAAGCAAATTCTATAAATGCTTTTAAATATCATATATGTATATGTATTTGATCATGTCTGTTTTGATACCCCTTCTTCAAGAACCTCTTATTTTCCTCCCGGTGGTAAATTCTGAATAAAATATTTATACATAGATGTTCTTAAATGAAGGGTTGTCCCTTCCCTTTCCCGGATAGCATGGGTTCTCATAGGGTATTCAATCATTGTAAAATATTTATTATTCTTAATCAATTCATTGACGAGCATTTCCAGACTCTGATAATGACAGTTATCATCTCCGGAACCATGAATTAATAAAAGGTTCCCCCGTAAATTATGAGCATGGGTTATAGGACTCCCTTCCCTATATCCTTCTTCATTTTCTTCCGGCAGCCCCATAAATCTTTCCTGATAAAAAGAGTCATATAATTTCTGGTTACTGATAAAAGCAATGGCAATGCCGGTCTTGTAAATATTCGGGAATCTGAACATACAATTCAGAGTCATGGAACCGCCACCACTCCATCCCCAGATACCTATGCGGTCTTTGTCAATAAAACTCCATTTATTTATGATATATTTGGCTGCTGCAGCCTGGTCAAAAGGAGCTACTATTCCAATCTTTTTATAAATACTTTCCTTCCATGCTCTTCCTCTGGGCACTTTTGTGCCCCTATTATCAACGCTTATAACAATGTAACCCTGTTGGGATAGAAAATAATCCCACAGATCACTTCCCGACCATCTGTCTTGTACTGTTGAACCGGCAGGCTCGCCATATACATAAAAGATTACCGGGAACTTTTTCTCCGGATCGAAGTCAGGAGGTTTAATCATATATGCATCCAGTTTTATACTGTCATTAAGAGGAATTCTGAAAAATTCTTTAAAATGAATATTCAGTTTTGCAAAACGCTTTTTCAGTGCCTTATTATCTTCCAAAGTCCTGATTAACTTATGGTCTTTTAATCTGATTAATTCAATTACAGGTGGAGTTGTATGGCTGGACCAAGTATGAATTGCATAACGATGATCGGGTGAAATATTATAAGAATGACTCCCCTGTTCCTTTTCAGGTGTAACCTTTTCCGGCTGTCCATTATCATTAAGCTTTGTTCTGTATAAGTAACACTGGGTAGGATTTTCCGGTGATGCAAGATAATAAGCATATCCTGATCTTTCATCAGTACATAGAAACCTGATAACGTCATAAGCTCCTTTTGTGACTTGTTGAACATCCTTGCCATTCCGTGAAACAAAGTATAAATGCATCCATCCTGTCCTGTCGCTGTTCCAGGTAAAATACTTACCATTATCCAACCATGTCAGGTCATCGTAAGGATTTAACCATGTTTTAACCCGCTCTGTAAATACAACCTTCGCATCTCCTCTCCCGGCATTAGCCAAGATAATCCTGTTGGTATTCTGCCGACGATTGATTTGTTGAACAACCAATTCATCAGAATTATTTGCCCATTCCATCCTTGGAAGGTAATTATTTCTATTATCCCCTTCAATATTCATCCAGATGATTTTTTTGTCGCTCAGATTGACCACCCCAATTCGTGCAGCAGGATTAGTGGTCCCAACTTTAGGATAAGCAAATGAGATTACCTTGGGATAAATTGAATCAATATTATTGATTAATTTGAAAACCCCAACACCTGCAGTATTAATCTGCCAAAATGCAATCTTTTTGCTATCAGGACTCCATCGGAAACCATCACGCAAATCGAATTCTTCTTCATAAGCCCAGTCAGATGTCCCGTTAATAATATGACCGCCACCATCATGGGTCAATTGCTCGATCTTGCCTGTGTTAATATCCTGGACATAAATATTCTTTTCAGAGACATAAGCAACTTGTCTGCTGTTTGGTGCAAACTTAGCAAACTGCAATGAAGCCACCGGCAAGTTACCACCAAGCTTTACCAGTTTCCCTGTTGAAATATTCAATATCCAGTAATCTCCCCTTGTATGATATCTCCATACTTTTCGGGTATTTGTAAAAATCATCAAATAATTACCATCTGAGGACAACTGATAATCACTTATTGACAACGGGTTATCAGAACCCGATGGTATTAATGCAGAAGCGGGAACCAGTACTTTTCTGTCACCGGATTTTGTTCGATAAAGTATAAGATCTTCTCCCTTCTGATCCGGTGATTGTTCCATTACTATGTATCCCTCTCCTCCTTTATACCATTTAACCGGACCATATGTTCTAGGCGAATAAGTGTGATTTACATATATATCTTCCAGTGTAAGCTGACTCTTCTGACTATATCCCGGGGTTATGGACAAGAAAACTACAACAAGAACAAGTACGTACGTTAACTTATCAAAAAAGATTTGCTTTTTCATGTGTTTTGGATTTAAAGTTTTTCATTACCAACTATTTGTTATAGTTGCTTTCATAATGCTTCGATCTCTTCTATAAGCATTGGTTTCTTTTTATGACCCAGAAGCTTTTTCCCTGTCGGTGTTATGAGATAGTCTTCTTCATTCCTTATGCCACCAAAATTTCTAAACTTATCAATTTCGTCATAGTTAAGATATTCAGTAAATTTTTTCTGTGACCTCCATTTATCTATTAGTTCCTGAATAAAATAAATTCCAGGTTCAATGGTTAAAACAAATCCCGGTTCCAGTTTTCTGGCCAATCTGAGCGATTTTAATCCAAACTGGGTGCTTTTAGGTTCTCTGTCATAGCCGACATATTCTTCTCCCAGACTTTCCATATCATGGACATCCAATCCCATCATGTGGCCTGTCCCGCAAGGAAAAAACAAGGCATGTGCCCCTGCTTCCACGGCACTCTCCATATCCCCTTTCATCAAACCAATGCTTTTCAGACCTTCTGCAATTGTCAGACATGCAGTCCGGTGTACCTCTTTATAAGGAACTCCCGGTTTGAGAACATCTACACTTGCATAATGAGCTTTTAATACAAGGTTATATATTTCTTTTTGCAAACTGTTGAAAGTTTTTCCTACGGGGAATGTGCTTGAAAGATCCCCGGCATAGCCCATAGGGGTTTCTGCGCCACAATCCAACAAAAAGAGTTGTCCTTCCCTCAAAATATTCCCGTGATAATGATTGTGAAGTATTTGTCCGTTAATTGTCGCAATGGTTGGAAATGAAATGTCCCCGCCCGTAGCACGGGCTATTTTTTCAATTTCCACTACAATATCTAACTCATATATGTCGGGTTTAATCATTTTCATGGCTGCAACATGCATGTCAACCGAAGTATCAACTGCTTTTTCAATTTCCATGATCTCTTCTTCTGTCTTGTAATTTCTTTGCGACACCACGGCTTTTATTAATTCTACTGATGCTCCTGCTTTGATTTCTTGTTCAGAGCGCCCTGTCAAATTCATTAATTGCAGGATGTTCTCAGGCCGGTATTGAGGCAAAAAATGAATGGGTTCCTTTTGTTTATTAGCCTGGTTAATACGGTCATACAACTCTTTTATAGTTCCTGTATTTTCAACTCCACATAAAGCAGATAGATCTTGTATAGCGGGTTGTTTTCCCATCCATACAAAATCTTCGACAGTGTAGTCATCGCCGTAAATGGATACTCTACCGTCACGGGTATCCAACAAAGCAATCAAATCAGGCCTGGATAGTCCGAAATAATATAAAAAAGTACTATCCTGTCTGAAACGATACGGATTATCAGTAAAATTCCTCGCACTTTCTTTGTTACCGGGCAGAAGGATGATCCCACTACCGATTTTCTTTAACAATTCCTGTTGTCTTTTTACATAAGTATTTCTGTTAAACATGATAAAAAAATTTAAGTTGTTTTATTTAATTGATATATTTTCCGAAACTCAGTATTTATCAGCACATAGAAAAGTAATAAAAAAGCGCTCCTTAGTCAAACCCACATAATTTTTTCAGAAGAAATGTTTTGTTCTATGTCGGGGTCTCAGTTAATTTATTAATTTATTATATATTTCATTAGATACAACAAGATCCTGTATGGCGATACCTACACTCTTAAAGACTGTAATTTCGTTATCCGTTTTCCGGCTCTCTATACGTCCTAGTATAACACTACCGATTTCACCTATTATATTATCTTTGGTAATAATACCATCCCTGAGAGGGATTATAATATCTCCACTTTCTTTGATACAGGATTCAAAACTATCAACATATAATTTACAGTTTTTTATGATTCCGGGATCAATCTCCTGCATGTCTGGTTTATAAGATCCAATTGCATTAATATGAACCCCTTCCCGGATATGATCCATGCTGAAAAGGGGTTTTTTTGAATTTGTTGAGGTACAAATTATGTCCACAGTATTTAGGTAATCTAAATTATCTGTAGGTATAATTTCGAAGTCAAATTTTCCCTTCATTTCCTTTACGAACATCTCTGCTTTTACAGGGTCAATATCATATACATATACCTTTTTAATATCTCTAACACTGGCTATGGCCTCTAGTTGCGTTTTCCCCTGTGCCCCACATCCAAAAACAGCCAGTGTTTCAGCATTTTTTCTTGCAAGGTAATCAGTTGCAATCCCGCTGGCAGCACCTGTCCTTAACGCTGTTAAGTAAGACCCATCCATCAGGGCTTTGATCTGTCCAGAATATGCATCTATTAATATGACTATTCCAATAATAGTGGGGAAATTTTTATTTCTATTTCTCTGATTGCTTTGAATTAGTATTTTGATCCCTGCACGACTAAGTTTCTTCATATAAGCCGGTTTGAAAATCAAAGTCGAATCCATCCCATGCAAATTGGCAACGTATCTTAATGGTATTTCACACTCATCGTTTGAAAAACTACCGAAGGCTATCGACATCAGTTTTATTGCATCTTTCATACTTAAGACATGCCTGATGTCTTCTGAACTGATAATTTTGATTGGTACTGAATCATATAACACAATCTCTTTAAGTTCCGATGGTAGTTCCTTTGTATTATTCATGGCAATCTTTCCAATTAAAAACGTTTATTAATTATATAGAAGAACAAAATTTATATCCGGAAATCCTTTATAATATAATACATCCCGATTTTACAGATATAACAGTTCATAAATTATCAAAACAAATATAACTTAAAAGAGAGCCGAATTTAATAATATTTTACCAAATAATTTTTTATGAATGCCAAATATTGATTTTAAAGGCCAGGTATCCCGAAGGCTTGCCTGCTGTTAGGGAGGGATTACTTTGTAAGAACCTGCTTGTAAATATATTTTTTCATACTGTATGTATATGTATATTTGCAAGAAAAATTTTATACAGACTTCTATTTTTTAATGCCGAAATAAAAATTAAATTGCTTTTTTTTTATTAATCAAGCACCGTATCACAAAGTACAGAATATCTATGAAAACAAAAGTTTTTCCAAGCATTTTTAACGACATCATCGGCCCTATTATGAGAGGACCATCCAGTTCACATACTGCAGCTTCATGGCGTATTGCAAAAACATGTGTTCAGTTTCTAAAAGACGAATTAAAAGAAGCAATTATTGAAATTAACAAAAAGGGGGTATGGGCTTCAAATTACCGGGAGCAGGGAACAGCGATGGGAATGGACGGGGGATTGTTAGGCATTGATATCACGGATGAACGTATTATCAATCCTGATTTGATTGCAAAACAAAAAGGAATTTCTATTACTTATCGTATCAGTAACTTTCAAGCAGATCATCCTAACACAATCAGGATAACATTAATCGGGAAATCAGGGGAAAAAGCCGAATTCCTGGCAGTGTCAACTGGCGGAGGGATGTTTGAGATCAGGCAATATAACGGATATGTAATTAACATTAAGGGGGATTACTACTATCTAATTATTTCAGTCAATAAGGATCTTGAGCAAAAAGAGATAAAAGCTATTCAGGATTTCCTTCCACAAAATACGATTATCACTTTTGCTGAAAATAAACAGGGAAAGCTGATTCTGGCCAGATCTTATCATCCGTTCCATCATAAAATTTCGGATGAATTAAGAAAATTGACAGAAATTGGTAAAGTCATTCATATCAATCCAATATTACCGATATTATCCGGCAATGAATCAAATTATCCTTTCACGGACATAGAATCTCTTATTTCATATGCAAATTTAAAAAAATACAGCCTTGGAAAATTGGGATTAATATATGAAAGCTGTAGAAGCGGTTTACCTGAAAAAAGTCTAATCCTCAAAATGAAAGAAATTATTCAAATCGTTGAGAATGGAATTGCCACAGGTTTAAAAGGAACTAAATACAAGGATCGAATACTTCAGCAACAATCACACTTGATAGAGAAGGCTGAAAATGATGGAGTAATTAAAACAAGTCCCCTGGTAAACAGAATCATTGCCAATATTACTGCTCTAATGGAATCCAAGAGTGCCATGCAGGTAATTGTTGCTCTTCCTACAGCTGGTTCATGCGGCACATTTGGAGGAACAGTTAAAGCATTTTGTGACGTAAATCATATTGGAGAAGAAAAGAAAATAATGTCCTATTTTGCCGGTGGATTGATTGGTATTTTCTTTGCTAATGGTCCGGGTTTTTCAGCGGAAAAGTATGGTTGTCAGGTAGAAACAGGGGCAGCCGCAACCATGACAGCAGCAGCGCTTGCAGAACTATCAGACGGCGATGCAGAGCAGGCTGTTAGTGCTGCTTCAATGGCATTGCAAAATACCATTGGTCTGATATGTGATCCGGTAGCTGACCGTGTAGAGGTTCCCTGCCTTGGCAGAAATGTTACTGCAGGTATGAATGCATTGGCTGCCTCCAGTATGGCACTTTCAGGATTCGATCCGGTTATTCCAATAGATCAAGTCATTGATACTGTAAAATCTGTTGGAAAAGATATCCCCTTAGCTTTACGAAATACAGGAAAGGGAGGATTATCAATCACACCCCGGGCAAAAGAAATAAAAAATATGTTAAGAAATCATAGTGAAAAATAATAATCGGACAAAAGAATTAGGATCGCATTTCTGCTTACAATTTACAATCAGTCAACTTGTATATCTGCATTAGTTATAGATACAAGATATCTCTGAACAACCACTTTCCAAGGTTTCTCATTTTTACTGCTGTGTCATTTGGTTGTTATTTTACATCTATTGCACAATTACATAGTCACTTTATCACAATATTGATTCTTTAGATATTTTCATGCTCTGTACGACGTATGATTTCGTTCTGCAGGTCTTCTCCAAGATCGTTGAAGTAATCACTATATCCTGCTACACGCACAATCAAATCCTGGTATTTTTCCGGATGTTTCTGCGCATCCCGTAAGGTCTCTGCACTTACAACATTGAACTGGATATGGTGTCCGTCCAGACGGAAGTAGGAACGGATCAATGCTGTCAGCTTACGTTTTGCATCCTGGTTTTTGAAGAAATCAGGTGAGAATTTCTGATTTAGCAAAGTCCCTCCTGTACGCAGGTGGTCGATCTTCGATACCGACTTGATCACAGAAGTCGGGCCATTGCGGTCGGCCCCTTGTACCGGCGAGATTCCTTCCGAAAGGGGTTCTCCGGCTTTTCTCCCGTCGGGCATGGCTCCTATCACCGATCCGAAGTAGACATGGCAGGTCGTCGGCAGCAGGTTGATACGAAACGTTCCGCCACGTGCTGTGGGCCTTCCATCCACCGCCTCAAAGAATAGCTCAAACACCTCCTGCGCATGAACATCGGCATAATCATCATCGTTACCGAACTTCGGGGTCATGTATAGCAGATTATGACGGAGTTCCTCATCCCCTTCGAAGTTTTTCTCCAGCGCCTCAAGCAAACGGGACATAGAAATGTCCTTTCGGTCAAACACATGATATTTCAGTGAGGTGAGGTTATCCGTAACACTCCCAAGTCCCACCCCCTGGATGTAACTGGTGTTGTAACGGGCGCCGCCGGCATTGTAATTTTTCCCGTTAGCAATACAATCGTCAATGAACAACGATAGGAACGGCGCCGGTAAGTACCTGGCATTGATCCGTTCGATAATATTGTTTCCTCTGATCTTGATATCAAGAAAATAATTCAATTGTTTTTTATAAGCTTGCATCAATTCCTCAAAGCTTTTAAACTCACGTGGATTGCCAGTGGCCAGTCCGATTTTTTTGCCGTTGCGCGGGTCGACTCCGTTGTTCAGTGTCACCTCCAGAACTTTGTTCAGATTAAAATATCCGGTAAGGATGTATGCTTCGGTTCCGAAGGCCCCCGCCTCGACACACCCACTGGCACCACCTTTCCGGGCATCGATAATATCCTTACCCTGCCTCACCAATTCGGTAATGATCGCATCGGTATTAAAGACAGATGGTTGTCCGAAACCTGTTTTGATAATGTCGAGTGCCCTATGTATGAAACAATCCGGGTTTTTACGGCTCACCTGGATCATGGAAGAAGGTTGCAGGATACGCATCTCTTCAATCACATCCAGTATCAGAAAGGTCAGCTCGTTGACAGCATCTTCGCCGCCGGGTGTAACTCCGCCCAGGTTGATCAGGGCAAAGTCGGTATAAGTATTGCTCTCCTGTGCTGTCACTCCTATCTTAGGCGGCGAGGGGTGGTTATTGAATTTTACCCAGAAGCAGGAAAGCAGTTCGCGGGCTTTTTCTTGGGTCAGAGTACCTGCCTCCAATTCCTGGCGGTAAAAAGGCAGCAGATGCTGATCCAAACGCCCGGGGTTAAAGGAATCCCACGGATTCAGTTCTGAAACGACCCCGAGGTGCACAAACCAATAATATTGCAATGCCTCGTGAAAGGTACGGGGAGCATGGGCCGGCACCCGGCGGCATACCTGCTCCATCGTAAGTATCTCCTCCCGTCTCACAGGGTTTTTCTCTTTTTTAGCCATTTCATGCAGATAATTCGCATGTCTTTCGGCAAAACGCATGACTGCTCCGGCAGCCAGGCTCATAGCCCTTAGTTCTTCCCGTTTGTCAAGCGCTTCCGGATCGTTATAGAAATCCAGCGAGCGGATCTGTTGCCGTATTTCGCGTTGCAGGTCCAGCAATCCCTTGTGATAGATTTTATCTCCCAACACGGTATGGCCTGGTGCTCGCTGCTCCTGAAACTCAGTGAACACCCCTGCATGGTATGCATCCAGCCAGCTCTGGTCCATAGCTGTCATAATGCGGTCGCGGTTGGTGCGGCCTTTCCAGTAAGGGATGATCTCATCGCGATAGACCCGGTATACTTCTTTATCCACCTTAAAAGACACCTTGGGTCGAGAGTCGAGGATCTCCAAATCCTGTAATGAATGAAGCGTGATCTCCGGATAAGTAGGCGTAGCCTTGGGCGCAGGCCCGCGTTCCCCGACGATCAACTCCCCATCATTGATGCACAACTTTTTATGACTCAGAAAATAATCCAATGCCAATGCCCGCTGCACCGGAACAGACTTCCCCCGGGCTTTATCACTCTTGTAAAATTCCGTGATCAACAATGCCCGCTCTGCCGAGATACGATTTACGGCATTCAGGCTTTGATTTCTTAATTTCTCAACACGTTCAGTCATAAAATTAATTATTTATTAATGTAAAATTTTTTAAATCTCATTCTTATATCTTCCTGTTCGTCTATTTATTCTTTAATTATTTGTAAATATTGAAATTTAGAATTTTTCATGTTCGTTTTATCTAAATTTCTACCTCTCTGTTGTTGCCCTTTATTTAACCCCCTGAAGATGCAAAATTTTACATCTCTGTCTTATTTTTAGATTACTTTCATCGATATTCAATGCGAGAACATTCAATGTTCTTAATCATCCTCCAATATTTACTTTAAAACCGGCCTGTTTGAACCTTAACCGGATTTCATTCATCTCTTCCTCAGACGGCTCGGGAATATTTATCATCCTGTTTTCCATATGAAACTTTTTATATTTATGTGCCGCCATGGCATGGTAAGGCAAAAGGTCAACCTCCTGAACTGCTGGAGCTAATGGTAGCAGAAAATCAATCATCCGGGAAAGGTTTACTTTGTCGTCATTGATAGTTGGTATCACCGGAACCCGGATAAAAATGTTTTTTTTATGTTCTGCAAGGAACATCAGGTTATTCAGGATAGGCTTATTGGACACTCCGGTATATTCAATATGCACCTTGTCGTCCATATGTTTCAGATCATACAAAAACAGGTCAGTAAGATCCATGATTTGTTCAATTGTTTTCCGCGAGGCATAACCCGTTGTATCCAGGGCTGTATGTATACCTTCTTCTTTACAAGAGAAGAGAAGATCTTTCAAAAATTCTGCCTGCCATAACGGTTCCCCGCCAGACAATGTAACTCCTCCTCCCGACTCTTCCAAGAATATACGTTCCTTAATAATCTCATTCATTACCTCATACACTGTCATCCAATGACCTACCTTTTCCTTTACTGGAAAATCTTTCCCATCCATTTTATGCACTGTTACCACTTCCTCCACCTCCTTTTTTATACTTTCAGGATTATGACACCACGGACAATGCAGAGGACAACCCTTAAAGAAGACCGTGGTCCGGATACCCGGACCATCATGCACGGCATAACGCTTAATATCAAAAATCAGACCTTTCTTCATAAAAGTAAAAAAATAAAAATGGATGGGTCAGAAGAAAATCAGGGATTTGCGTCGTCATAGACGCATGGTAACACGCATAATACTAAAATATCCAGCACTCAAAAAGATGGTGCACAAAGAGTTTCTTGTATTTCTTGAGATAAAACATAAATACAACTTATTGCATACAAAGTTATATTTTTTTTCCGACAAAACAAATTTAAAATAAAGAAATTAAAACGAACTACCCCCAAGTTAGCCCGTCTGAACGGACCACGCCCTTGGTTCGGACAGAAGTCTTCAGGAATTCTTTAAATTAAAAGTAATATAGACTTAAGGTAATGTCTTTATCTTTCATTTATACAACACACTACACATATTCTTAAAAATCATTCCTACGTAGCTTCCTACGTAGAATACCCTTTCATTTCTTATTACTCACTATTCTTTACCATTATAAGTGTCATCAACATAAGTGTCATCAATTCATTTAATTTTCCTTCTTTTTGTGCGATTTCTTCCGAAATTATTGTAATTTGTTCTCGTATAAAGTGTAGTTTATTCATTCTTGCTCGTTTTTAATTTGTTTTTTTTTACAATAAATAAACTCCCTTTACACACTTTTTTGGACAGTATCAAAACAGAAGCAATAAGACAGAAGCAATAAGATTTTTTTCAACTTATCACTTCTGTTTTTCCTCTCCTTCTGACTTAAATATTTTCAATTTGCGTTTTCTTCAAAATCTCATTCTGCAGCTCCATATCCAAATAATCAAAATAAAAAAAGCCGCAGTATCACGGCTTTTTTTATTTTGATTATTTCTTCTCCGAAATATTCTTCAATGTCTCTATGAGAAATTCCCAGAATTTCTTTACCGTTTTGATATTCACTTTTTCATCAGGCGAGTGAGGATACCTGATCGTCGGTCCGAAAGAAATCATATCCAACCCCGGATAAACTCCTCCCAGCAGTCCGCATTCTAATCCCGCATGAATGGCTTTGATCTCCGGTATTTGCCCGAACTTATGATTATAAATCTCCTTCATCTCCCTGAGTATCTCCGAATTCATATTGGGTTTCCATCCGGGATATTCCCCGTCAAAGGTAATATCTCCTCCTGCCAGGTGGGCGATGGCCGAAAAAACGTTTTTCAAATCATCTTTGGCGGTATCCACAGAACTACGTAACAGGCACAATTCTTCGAAAGTCCCGTCAGCCATCTTTACGACCGACACATTGTTGGAAGTTTCCACGAGTCCTTCCATGTC
>Ga0209834_10000481_pt1 | contig 24549 bp, 20 predicted proteins | sample Mar14236cmmetaG_FD_184134 | JGI IMG/M metagenome (GOLD analysis project Ga0209834, IMG submission 184134) | Marine hydrothermal vent microbial communities from Guaymas Basin, Gulf of California to study Microbial Dark Matter (Phase II) - Marker... ...
CCAGGAGTCCAAGGAGAAAAAAAATGAAAAAAGCAAAAAAATACCTGATATTTACAGGAATTTTTATAATTATATGCGGATTTATTCTACCTTTGCCATCATTTACTCAAACACCCGCCGATGAAGACTTCCTCGTTGCGCAGAAACTCTATGAGGATGGAGTATTTGACCTTGCTGCAGTGCAGTTTCAAAATTTTATAGAAAAATACCCGGATGATGAAAGATGTGATGAGGCTCAATACTGGATGGGAATGAGTTTATGGCAAACTAAAAAATATGAACAGGCAGCAAAGGCTTTTGAAGAGCTTCTAAAAAAATATCCAAAAAGTGATATTCTTGATAAGGCAACCTACCAGCTTGGAGAGTGTTATTATAACCTGAAAATGCTGGATGATGCTCTCTCAGCTTATAAAAATCTTATAAAAAGCTATCCTGAAAGCAAGCTTTTACCCTATGCTCTTTACTCTGCAGGATATATTTACTACCAGAAAAAAAACTATAAGGAAGCGCTCACCTTTTTTAAAAAATTAAAAGAAGATTATAAGAACTTTGAACATTATCAGGAGGCATGGTATATATACTCCAAACTTCTTTATCTTACAAAAAGTTTTTCTAAGGTCATTAAAGAATTCACCGCCTTCCTGGAAGCCTATCCCTCCTCGCCTTACACAGAAGATGTTTACACAGAAAGAGGGTTTTCTTACTTTGAGCTTGCAAATTACACCAAGGCAGTTGAGGACTTTAAAAAGGTAAACCTTTTCTACTGGGAAGCAGAGGCACTTTACCAGCTTGGTAGATACAAAGAAGCAAGACAGGCTTACAGAAAGGAGATTGAGAATCCTGAAAGCAAATGGAAAGAGGAATCTCTTTTTGGTATTGCCTACACCTACTATCAGGAAAAAAACTTTGATGAGGCAACCTCTTCCTTTCAGGAATTCATCAATACCTATCCCTCCTCCTTAAATGTGGCAGAGGCCTGGGTAAGACTTGGTGACTGTTACTATTATCAGAAAAAATACGATCTTGCCGCTCAAGCTTATAAGAACGTTATAGATTTTCACAAAGAAAGCGAATTCCTGCAGGAAGCAATAATAGGAGCAGGGTACTCATACTTTGCCATGGAGGACTTTGAAAAGGCAAAAGAGCACTTTGAAAAAATAGTGAAGGAATACCCTCAATCTCCCTTTTATCTTGAGGCAACATTTCAGCTTGCAGAGTCTCTTTTGAATATGGAAAATTTTTCTGAGGCAAGGAAATACTTTTTAAAAATTGTATCAGATTATCCTGCAACAAAAGAAGCTTCTCTCTCCCAGTATGAAATAGGCTGGTGCTATCTTGGTGAGAATAACTATGCTCTTGCTCTTGAAGCGTTTGAAAAAGTGATAAAAAACTACCCTCAGTCTGAAAAAATACCTGATGCTCTTCTTCAAAAAGGAAACTGTCTTTTTAACCTAAAAAGATTTGAAGAGGCAATAAGTACCTATTCCTCTCTTTTAAAAAACTACCCTCAGTCACCACTTGCTTCTCTTGCTATCTACCAAATTGGAGCATCTTACTTTAAGCTGGAAGAATACAGCAAGGCAAGATCATATTACCAGAGGTTTATAGAGGAATTCCCAACAAATCCTAATACCCCGGATGCACAATATGCAATTGGATGGACCTACTTCCACGAGCAAAATTTTGCTAAAGCAAAGGATGTTTTTCAAGAGGTGGTAAAAAGGTTCCCAGAAAGAAAAGACCTTGTGGAACATTCCCTTTATCTTATAGGAAACTGCCTCTACAACATGTCAGAATTCTCAGAGGCCATATCTGTATTCAACAAGATGATCTCTCAATACCCTGAGAGTGAATTTATACCTCCTGCTCTTTTCAAGATAGGAGAGGCCTATCAAAGATTGAAAAAAGACAGAGAAGCACTTGATGTATTTTCCCGGATAGTGGAAAAATACCCTTCCTTTCCCGATGCTGACGCTGCTCAATTTAAAATAGCAAACTACTATATAAGAAATGAGGATTATAAAAAAGCAACAGTTGAGCTAAAAAAATTAATTGATAAATTCCCGAAGAGTCCTGATCTTCCTCTTGCCTACTACTGGATAGGATACTCTTACTACAAAATAGGAGATTTTTCTCAATCAGCCTTTTATTATCAGAGATTTATAAATCTTTTTCCGGAAAATCCCCTTCTGGGCGAAGTATACTATAGATTAGGGGATGCTCTCTTTAAAAAAGGAGATTACAGACAGGCAGCAGATGCCTATTCCAGTGCATTAAAAACCTCAAGAGAAAAAGATATCTTGAAAAATGCACTTTACAGTCTGGGACTTTGCTGGGAAAATCTCAACCAGTGGGAAAAATCACAGAGAACATTTGAAGAGTTCATTAAAAATTACCCCGAAGATAAACTCATCCTCCCCGCACACCTCAAGCTTGCCAATGCCCTGTTTGAACAAGAAAAATACAGCCGGGCTCGAGAAAACTACAAATGGGTGGTTGAAAACGGAGCAGGAAGCAAGCTCTCAGTTGAAGCTCAGTACAGAATTGGTGATTGCTGGTTTGAGGAAAAAAACTACAAAAACGCATTAATAGAATATATTAAAGTTTACACTCTTTATCCTCCTGACAAGTTCCCTCAGATTAAAAGCTGGTCTTTCAACGCACAACTCCAGACTGCAGAATGTTACAAGGCTCTTGGCAAAATAGAGGAGGCAAAAAACACCTACAGAGAAATAATCAATACCCCCCAATACGAAAAGAGCTGGATTGAGAAAGCAAGAAAGCGTCTGAAGGAGCTTACAGAATGAGAAAGCATTTCTTATTTTCTTCTTGTCTGTTAGCTCTTTTGGCTTTAATAATACTTACACCCTGGATTGCATTTTCTCAAGAAAAGGAAGAAGATCTAACCAAACTTCCAACAATTGTAGTAAAGGGGAAAGATAGGTCTTACCTCCAAATTATAAGACCGAAGGAAATATCCTACATGCCTTACAGAGGAAGAAAAAAGAAAAGCGAGATTTTTTATCCTGTTAAACTACCACCAAAAGAAACTTACAGGGAAATTTTTTTCTTCAAACCTTACATTAAAGCAAAACTAATTGCTCCTGAAATAATAGAAAAACCGCCACCTGCCAAAATCCCCCAGGTTTTTCTCTCAAGAGAATACAGGGCAAAAGAACCTGCTGCTGCCATAAAAAAGGAGAGGATAGAAAAGTTTTTTCCTGAAATAATCCTTCCAAAAAAAGGTGTTGTCAGGAAGAGATTAATCCTTTACCTTCCAGAAGTGAAAGTTCCAGAAAAACCTCGAATTGAATTCCTCATTTCCGGAATTTACCCGAAACCTGTCCCTCTTCTCTCTCCTGAATACCCTACCTTAGGGGAAATAAAACCTGGATATCCAAAAGAGTTTTCTATGCAGAAAAGTTACATTGAACCTTATTTAAAAAAAGCAGAGGAGAGAAAAACACCTCTTGTAATAAAAGCTGCCGGATTTCCTGAAATAATAGAAGAAAAAACACTGATAAGACCTCCTCTGACAGTTCCCCCTCTTGAAAGAGTTTCTCTTTCAGAAAAAATTGAAAAGCAAAAATATCCGGGGCTTTTCCTCTCTCTTGGTCTCGATGATAAAAGCGGCTTCAGTTATGGAATAAACTATGGAGGAGAAAGAGAAGATAGAAGGTATCTTCTAACTTTTAAAAGAGAGTTTTCCCCATCTTATATGATCTATACACCAGACGATGAGACTTTGTCTAAGGATAAGGACCTTATCAAAGCAGATATTGGGTGGGGAAGCGTTGGGGTAGATGATACAAACCTTGTACTCAAAGCCGATCATAGCAGTCTTGATTTACCTGGCGCAGAAAAGAGAAAAGATGTCCTTTTCTCTTTACACGGGAAGACAAACGCCCTAAAAGGATGGAAATTAAATGTGTGGGGCGAAAGCTCAGCAAGAGAGGACAAAAATACCATTACAGAAAAATGCACCGATCTTGCCTATGGAGCAAGAATCAGTACTCAACCCGGGAATTTGCCCCTGTTAATAGAGGGAGAGATTGGGTGGGATAATTTAAGAAAGACATCCCCTGTCAGCGAAAGAAAAACAAAACATCAAGCTCTCCTGCAACTTGACTTTTTGCACCCCACATTTGTCGGTAAAAACTTCTTACTTGAACCTGTAAAGATAGGAGTGAAGGGTATAAAAAATGAAAGTGCCCAGATTACAGGCTCTGGGGGGCTTTCCTGGTTTGAAGAAAAAAGGGGTAAATACAGCTTAAAAGTGTCACTCGGTATAAAAAAGGAATATTACCTTCCTTCTTTTTCTCAAATCTACATTCCTCAGGATTTTTCCCTTGTCAACTTAGAAATTGAGCCTGTAAACACAATAACATATACCTTCAAGACAGCCTACTCCAGAAAAGATTTATTTGAAACCTCTCTGGAACTTTTCAGTCAGGAAGGAGATGACATTGTGTGGGTTTATTCTTCATCTGAAAAAGGCCTGAGGGCTCAAACTGTTAATCTTTCCCGTCAGGGAGTTAAAATAGAGGGAAAATGGTTTATAAAATCCTCTGTTATCCTTGAGCCATTTTACACATGGCAGACCTTAACAAACAGGGAAAATCAAAATGAAGTAATTCCCCACCAGCCTGAAAATCGCCTCGGGCTTCTTTTAACAATAAAACTTCGAGAAAAAGAGAAAGAAACCCTTTCTTTTCAGGCAAAATTGGAGATGGAGGGTAAAAAATACTACGACTTTAATCCTGCAAGCACAATTGATCCCTCCTCTCTCTGGCAAATAAAACTCACCTATAAAAGGAAAAACTGGGAAGCTTTTATCAGAGCAGAAAACAGAGACTTCTATCTTTCCAGGGATTTTAAGCTTCCCGAAGGAAGAATTGACTTTGGAGTAAGTTTAAAACTTCTTTTTTAATCTACCTTTCTTAAAATGGCTGTGAGGTAACCAAGAGAAGTATCTACCTGGATGTAAAGAGGAAGATGGCGTTCATCTCTTGAAAACCATACCCTTATCCTACCTTTTACATTTTTCTGTTCACAGACAAGGGCAGGAAAAACTCCAAGATAGGTGTAGGCCTTATCCTCTCTTACTACCTCAAAATTTATAGGTTCAAATTTTCCTGGTATATCAAGTAAAAGAACCTCAAATTTTTTCCCCACCTCAAGTTTTTGGGCTCTTATCCAGTAAACCAAACTGAGAATATCAAGAGGAGAAGAAGAAAGCTCTTCTTCCCACTTTTTACCCCTCCTCTTGTCCCATAAAAAAGCCTTTATATTTTCTCTATTCTCTTTAATTTTAGCCTCTATTTCCTCTCGCCGCGAATTTTCCTTTATTTTTATCCTTACAAATCGAGGATAAAAGGTTTCACCATCAACAATACTTTCCACTCTATCATCCATATCAAAAAAAATAGAAGCAATACCCGAAGTTTTTACCATGGAGGTGAGAAGATAAAGGCTTTTTTCTCCTTCCTGTATGACATCCTCCACCTTCAAAACCTGCGTTCCAACAGGAATTCCCATAAGTTTTATAACATAGGAAAGCCTCTCTCCTTCGTAAAAAGGATGAGCAAAACAGGATAGTGTCCCTGTAAAAAATATAAAGAAAAAAAGACATATTATCTTCTTTATCATTTCGGAGTTTAAAATAGCAAATAAGAGGCTCTCTGTCAAAAAAGCAAAGTTAAAAACCCCCTCTATAAGGCATTTGACAAAGAAAAAATCCTTTGGTATATTAAGATTTCAATTATATTGTTTTTTGAAAAGGGGGAAACATGCAAGTTAAAGAACAGGCAGTAATCTGGTTACAGGGGGCAGGATGTAGTGGATGCTCTGTATCCCTGATGAATTCCACAAGTCCCACCATCAGAAACCTTCTCCTTGATGAAATCGTTCCAGGAAAGCACCTGAGTCTTGTATTTCACCCCACTTTGATGGCAGCAAGCGGAGAGCTTTCAATAGAGGTGATGCTTGGGAAAGCGAAGCCAAAAAATTATCTTCTTGTGGTAGAAGGAGCAATTCCCACCGGTAAGGATGGTATATTTGCCACTGTGGGAGAGGAAGAAGGTAAACCTGTGACTTTCTATTCACGCTTTAAGGAACTTTCAAAAAATGCGATCGCAGTAATAGCCTTTGGCACCTGTGCTGCATTTGGAGGAATTCCTGCTGCAAAACCAAATCCCACAGGTTCAAAATCTGCAATGGATATTCTCAAGGAGGAGGGTATAGAGGTTCCCTGTATAAATATACCCGGATGTCCTCCTCACCCCGACTGGTTTGTGGGGACAGTAGCTTATATCATCCTTAATGGTCTCCCCCCTGAGGAAAAATTAGATGAGCTTAAAAGGCCAAAATTTATTTTTGGCAGTTTAATTCACGAAAATTGTCCACGCAGACCTTATTTTGATGAAGGGAAATTTGCCAGAAACTTTGGAGAGGAAGGATGTCTTTACGAGCTTGGCTGCAAAGGTCCTTTTACCTGGTCAGATTGTCCTATCCGTCACTGGAATGGTGGTGTAAACTGGGTCATAGGTGCAGGTTCACCCTGTCTTGGATGTGTTGAGCCAATCTTTCCTGATATATCAGGACCGTTTTACAAGAAAATATCTTCCTGGGATAAATTTAAACTGGATGTTAAAAAGGAGAAATAATATGGAAAAAATCACAATAGATCCCATAACCCGAATAGAAGGTCACCTTAAGGTGGAGGTTACAGTAGATAATGGTGAGGTTAAAGAGGCCCATGTAGCGGGGACTCTTTTTAGAGGATGGGAGATAATTTTAAAAGACAGAGACCCCAGAGATGCATCTCAGCTCACACAGCGTGTATGTGGAGTGTGTCCTGCAGCACATGCAACTGCTTCTGTATTTGCCCTTGATAATGCTTTTGGTATTGAGAAATCCATTCCCGATAATGCCAGAATTATAAGAAACCTGATACTGGGGTCCAATTTTCTCCAGTCTCACATCCTTCACTTTTACCATCTTGCCTCTCTTGACTTCTTTGATGTGGCTGCACTTTCTGATTACGAAGGTTCTGATCCTGACCTTATCTCTCTGAAAAAATTCCTTGGAAGAGGGGAACTTTCTCCTTTTGCTCCAAGATATGAAGGAGATTACAGACTTGATAAAAAGAAAAACAGGGAATTTGCCGCCCATTATATTAAAGCTCTTGAAATAAGAAGAAAATGCCACGAAATGCTTGCCATATTTGGAGGCAAAATGCCTCATAGCGTTACAATGGTTGCAGGAGGGGTTACTGAGAAACCCACTCCAGATAAAATAGCCTCTTTTTTGTGGAGGCTAAATGAAATAAGAGATTTCATAGATAACTTTTATCTCCCAGACACACTTTCCCTTATTAAACCTTACGAGGACCACCTTTATGCAGGGTCCTCTTATGATAATTTTATCTGTTACGGAGCCTTTAACTTAAGCTCAGACGAGATAGATCAGACAAAAAGAGAACGTCTCTTCCTGCAGGGAGTGGTAAAAGATGGTTCTTATCAGCCACTTGATATGGCGGATGTAAAGGAGTACTTAAAGCACAGCTGGTATTCTGAGGACACCACACCTCTCCACCCCTCAGAAGGAAAAACCGTACCCAATGTGGAAAAGGAAAAAGGCTACTCCTGGATAAAGGCACCAAGATATAAAAATTTCCCCTGCGAGGTAGGTCCTGCAGCGAGGATGATAGTCGGATACTATGGAGGGAAGGAAAAAATAAAGAAAGCTGTGGAGAGTGTTCTTTCAGAGATAGGGGGAAAACCTTCCCTTCTCTCATCAACTCTTGGCAGACATATAGCAAGAGCACTTGATGCAAAAGTTATTGCTGACAGTATGGCAGAATGGGTCCTTGAGTTAAAAGTTGACGAACCAGTTTACACCCCTCATTCCCTGCCAGAAGAAGCAGAGGGAATGGGAATTACAGAGGCTCCAAGAGGAGCTCTTGGACACTGGATAAAGGTGAAAAATAAGGTTATTGACAGGTACCAGCTTGTCGTTCCAACAACCTGGAATGCTTCACCAAAAGATGACCTCAACCAACCAGGACCAATGGAAAAGGCTCTTTTAGGATTAAAGGTAAAAGATTCTAAAAATCCTTTTGAAGTTGTAAGGTGTGTGCGCTCCTTTGACCCTTGCCTTGCCTGCGCAGTTCACCTTATAACTCCTAAAAAGAAAGATCTTGCAAAATTCATTATAAGCTAACAAAGTTGTAAGGGGGGGATTATGTTAGTTTCTGAAAGAAAACCCTGGGAAGAAATACTAAGCTATGTAGCACAGGACAAAAATATATTTCTTGTAGCCTGTGGAGGCTGTTCAGAAGCCTGCCAGACGGGGGGAGAAAAAGGGGTCCGGGAACTTAAAGAGAAGTTAGAACAAGCAGGGAAAAAAGTAACAGGTTACTTTGTGGTTGACTTTGCCTGCAATAAAGTTCTTGTAGGTCTTAAGCTAAAAAGATACCTTAGCAATATTTACAGTGCAGATTCAATTGTTGTAAGTGCTTGCGGGATTGGTGTTCAGGCAATAAGCAACATGGTAAACCTACCGGTCCATCCAGCAGATAATACCATTTACATGGGGGGATTTTCCGGTGTCTGGCCAGGGGAGGAAAGGTGTCTTCAGTGTGGAGATTGTAAGCTGGATATAACAGGGGGTATATGTCCTTACGCTAACTGTCCTAAAAACCTTATAAATGGAGCCTGTGGTGGTTCAGATAAGGGAAAATGTGAAGTAGACCCTGACAAAGACTGTGCATGGGCAAAAATATATGAGAGACTTAAGGAAATAGGTAAAATAGAAAACCTGAGAAAGATTAACCCTCCCCGTAACTGGAATTTAATGCAACCCCCGGCAAGTAGAAAGAAAAGTATTTTCTGGGCTCTGGAATTTGAAGAAGAGGAAAAAGAGGTAGTAAAATGAAACTTTCTGAGCTTTTCAACAAAGGAAAGTTTGTCATTACTTCAGAAATCGGGCCTCCAAAGGGAACAAATATAGAGCCCCTTCTGAAAGAGGCAGAAGAGTTAAAGGGGAAGGTGGATGCTATAAACGTTACAGATCTTCAAAGTTCGGTGATGAGATTAGGCTCCCTTGCTGTATGTAGGCTACTTAAAGAAAGAGGAATTGAGCCCGTATTTCAGATAACCTGCAGAGACAGAAACAGGTTAGCTCTTCAATCAGACCTCCTTTCAGCTTATGTTCTGGGGATAGAAAATGTTTTGTGCCTCACCGGTGATCACAATGTTCTTGGAGATGATCCTCAATCAAAACCTGTATTTGACCTTGACTCAGTAAATCTCCTGAGAGCAGCAAAAGGACTTATGGAAGGAAAAGACATGGTGGGGAATAAACTTGACGGCTCTCCTGATTTCTGTCTTGGAGCAGTAGCCAATCCTGGAGCAGATCCTCTTGAGCCACAGGTGATAAAAATGGAGCTGAAGGTGGAAGCTGGAGCTCAGTTTTTTCAAACCCAGGCTGTTTATGATGTTAAAAGATTTGAGCAGTTCATCCGGGCAACAGAACACATCAAGGTCCCAAAAATGGTGGGTATAGTTCTTCTGAAATCAGCAGGTATGGCAAGGTTTATGAACGCCAATGTCTCAGGTGTATTTGTCCCGGAAAAACTCATAAAAATAATGGCTTCAGCCTCCAAAGAGGAACGGCCCAAAAAAAGTGTGGAAATAGCAGCCTCTTTAATAAAGGAACTTAAAGGGATGTGCCAGGGTGTGCACATCATGCCCCTGGGATGGGATAAATACGTCCCTGATGTGCTGGAAAAAGCAGGGTTAATTTAAGTTTTTATAAATCTCAGAATTTCTTTAACCATATTTAAAATAAGGTTAAGAAGATAACCTCAAGGGAGAGGAGTGGTGTGATTTTTTGCTTTTAATAAAAGCTTTTGTAAGTTTTAAAAAGGCTTTTTAAGACAGCACCATCATTAAAAATTTTATCCAGACTCTCAAAAGACCAGGAAAAATCTTTCCCCTCTAAAAGAGGTACAATTTCTATCTTTTTGCCTGGTATATTTTTCCTCTCCAAAATTTCAGCTTCCTTCTCCGATGCCACTATAATCCTGTCCATCTGGTTGTAGAACCATCCAAGATAAAGCCAGACTACATTTTTAAGATTATCTTTACTAAAAAGAGGAGAAAAAGGAGTAAGAAGGCCTTCATGATAAACTCCTATTAAGGGAACCTTGAGAATTTTAGAAGCCAGTATCCCGCACACACCTACAGGACCAGGAGTCAAAACATGGAAGAGGTCAAATTCCCTCTTTTCACAATAGGATACAAGCTCTATAAGAGGGGGAAAACTGAAGTTAATTTCGGGGCAAAAAGGAAAAGAAAAATCCATCACAGGAGGAAATAAGGTAAAACCATTTAAAGAAAAACCTTTTTTCTTTTTTCTTATTTTACCACAGCCAAGCACCTCAATATTCTCTCCTTCAGGTAAACCGCGGGCTTTATCGGGTATTTTCCCATCAAAAAAGACAGCAACCTTTACCCCATCCTGACAGTTAAGGTATTCTCTTTTAATCTCTCGAGTCAGGTTCCTATCTTTATTTTGGTAACTTAAACCAAAAAGATAGGGAAAAAGAGCAGTATAAAAGGGCAAATTTCTTGTAAACTCGGTTATGGCTGCAATGCTTGAGAGAAAAGACATCTTTTTGGAAAACTTTTTAATAAAAAGATAAACAAGAAGATTTTTGGGGAAAAGAGAAAGCCCTCTTCTGTTGTTGCTCAAAAATATTTTTTCAAGAACTTTTCCTTTCTTTTCGTCATCTAAAATCATGTCAAAAAACCTGATCTTTGAATTTTTCCCAGCCTTGTGCTTGTAAAATTTGTATCCTGTAGCGTAAATACTGTGCCCAATGGTAAGGTAACTCCCACCTCTACCCTCAGGCTTGCACCTTCCCTCTCTTATAGAATTTAGAAAAGCAGAAAGAGAAGGACCCTCCCCAACCGTATACGTCTTTCCAATGTAAAGTCCACTATGATCATCAGAACCTGCCACCATTGATTTTTTCCAGGGAGTTTGAGATAAGGGAGCTACACTGTATTTATTGGCAATTTCTTCTATTTTTTCAGGAGAAAGGTCCTTTAATATCCTTTCAAGAAGAAGGTTATCTTCCTCCTTTTGCGTTCCATTTCTCACCTCAAAAATATCAAATAAAACAAGCATTTTTTCCCAGTGTTCCTTTCGCAGTTTCCCATCAACCGAGGAGAAAGGGTGAGCTACAAAATGCACTATGTTCTCAGAATGAAGATACCTGACAAGTTCATAAACGTTATCTTTTAACCTCTGTATTTCTCTGTGTTTTTCCTCATTTATGTCAAGAACAACCACATGAATACTGCACCCATCCTCGGGAAACTTTACTGTGACCTCTTCACTGATAAATACAGAGGGAAGGTGCGCAATTTCAAGAGCTCCTTCAATTGAGTTATGATCAGTAACTGTCACAAAATCCATCCCTCTTTTTTTAGCTTTGTAATATATCTCCTCTGGAAGGGTGTAAGATTCAGAAGATATTACCCTTCTTAGAACATCTTTTTCCACCCTGGAATAGGGAGAGTGAACGTGTAAGTCAACCTTGCAAACTCGCATTTTCTCGCACTTTAAGAAGATATCTTAAAATCTTTATAAAAGTGAAAAATTACTGAATAGTGTATCCCCCATCAACCATGATGGTTGTGCCTGTTATCATATCAGAAAGGTCAGAGGCTAAAAAAGCAGCAGTATAGGCAACCTCCTCGGGTTCTCCAAATCTTCCAAGAGGAATTCTCTCAAGCATTTTCCTGCCTTTTTCCCCGGACCAGGCTTTTTTCCCCATAGGGGTCATAATTATGGTAGGTGCAATAGCATTAACATTTATATTATATTTTCCCCACTCAAGAGCAAGGACCTTCGTTACAGCCACAACTCCTGCTTTGCTTGCACAATAGGCAACATGACCTTCCAGAGCAACAACTGCTGCCTGTGAGGCAATATTTACTATTTTACCTGACCTTTTCTCTATCATGTGCCTGCCTATGGCCTGAGAGAGAAAATAAAGACCTTTCAGGTTTACAGCAAGGGTCTTGTCCCACTCCTCCTCTGTTAATTTCTCAGCAGGATTTAAAAAAGAAACCCCGGCGTTATTTACAAGAACATCAACCTCTCCCAGTTTCTCTACGCTCTCTCTGGCAATCCTTTCAATATCTTTAAGACTTGTTAAATCTGCCACTATTTCATAAACTCTGCGTCCTTTACCCCTAATCTCCTCCGCAGTTTCTTTAAGGGATACCTCATCAACATCCACCAGGGCAAGGTCTGAACCAAGTTCTGCAAAGTAAGTGGCAATACTTTTGCCTATTCCTTTTGCAGCACCTGTAACAACAGATTTTTTCCCCTCAAGTGAGATATTTTTTGCCATCTCTTATCCTCCTTATTTTATTCTCAAATCCTTACCCTTCCATACAAATCCTGGTAAACTCATCAACAATTTCTTTTATCCTGGGGAAAAGAGGTCTGTAAACTTTTTGATAAATTCTAAGATAAAACTCCTCGTTTTTCTTTTCAGGATAATAGGTATCAAGAAAATGCGACATCTTCTTTGAAGCCTCCCTCACATCTTTATAAAATCCTACAGCTGAGGCTGCCAGCATGGCTGCTCCAAGACAGGTAACCTCAAAGGTGTGGGGTATCAAAACAGGTATACCCGTAATATCTGCCACAATCTGTCTCCACAGAGGCATATTTGCTCCTCCTCCCAGCAAAACAATTCTTTCTATCTTTTTTCTAAAAGATTTTTCCATTCCCTCATACAAAAACTTCTGTTCAAAAGCTATACCCTCCATGATAGCACGGAAAAAATGAGCCTTCTTTATGTCGCCACTCCATCCAATCACTATGCCTCTTGCAAAAGAGTCCCAGTAAGGGGCAAAGGAGCTTTTCCAGTAAGGAATAAGCAAAAGTCTTGGCATTCCAGGTTTTATCTTACTTGCCATTATCTCAAATATCTGCTCTGCAAAAATATCATTTTCCCTGGCAAGCCTTTCTTCTTCCTTGCCAAATTCCCTGACAAACCAGTTCAGGGTAAATGTTCCCCCGCCTATGACACTTTCTGCTATATAGGTCCTTGGAACACATCCACAAAGTGTCCTAAACGTTGTACCTGTTATATATTTTTCTGAAAAAAGCCCGGACACAACTGCCGTTCCCAAATTAAGAGAAGCAAGACCTTCCTCAACCACGCCTGCTCCAAGAGAAGCACATTGTCCATCTCCTCCCCCTGCCACAACTGGCACACCTTCCGGGACTCCTGTTAAAGAAGATGCCTCTTTTGAGAGCCTTCCCACAATCTCACCTGGTGCAACGAGCCTGCAGAAATTTTCCTCCTTTACCCCGACAATATCCATAATCTCCCTGCTCCAGCAAAGATTTTCCATATCCATAAGACCAAAAGGACAGGCAGAAGCCCAGCTTGTAACAGGTTCACCTGTTAGTTTGAGAGCCAGAAAGGCATAAACATCAAGGAATTTAAAAGTTTTCTCAAAAATGGAGGGTTCATTTTCCCTCATCCACATTATTTTACAGTTGGAAGCGTAAAGGTTGGGGAAAAGACCTGTGATTTTATGAATTTTCTCGCTTTTTTCTCTTAACTTTTCAACCTGAGAAGCTGCCCTTGTGTCCACCCACAAAATTCCATTTCGCAAAGGCTTAAAATCCTCATCTACAGGGACAAAACTTTCTCTCTGATGGGTTAAACAGATTGCCACAACTTTCCCTGCATCAATTTGACGGACAGCCTTTTTTATTGCAACTGCTGTGGCATTCCACCACTCATTTGCATCCTGTTCTACCCACTCAGGTTTTGGGGTTAAAATTTGCATTTTCTCTCTTCCTTCAGCAACAGGCATGCCTTCCCTGTCCCACACAATAGCTTTGGATGCAGTGGTGCTGCAATCTACACCTATAATATAACCTTTTGCCATTTTAATTCTCCCTGCAAAAAGTTTTATGTTCCAAAAGTTCTTCCTCCATCAACAATTATTATCTGTCCTGTAATATAGGTGGAAAAAGAAGAACACAGGAACAAAACAACACCTGCAACTTCTTCTGGCTTTCCCAGCCTTCTTAGAGGAATTTTCTTGCAGAGTGCCTCTATCTGCTCCTTTGTGTATATATCATCAAGAGTTTCTGCTTCAATATTTCTTGGGGCAACTGCATTAACAAGAATATTATACTCTGCAAGTTCCCTTGCCAGCGCTCTCACAAGAGAATTAATACCTCCTTTGGAGGAAGCATAATGAGCACCACCACCACTTCCAGTAATTGATGAAGCTGAGGAAATAAAAACTATCCTGCCACTTTTCTGCTTTATCATTGAGGGGATAACTTCCCTGCAACACAGAAAAGCACCTGTAAGATTAACATCAATAGTCTTTTTCCATACATCAAAGGAGAGTTCGGTAAAAGAATATCTTGAGGTTATACCTGCATTATTAATTAAAAAATCCACCTTACCATAATTTTCAAGAACCCTTCCCACAGCGATTTTAATATCCTCCTCGGATGTTACATTCACTCTGTAAAAACCAGCTTTCCCACCAGAGGAAACAATTTGTTCTGCTGTATCTTTCCCCTCTTTTTCCAGTATATCAAAAATAGCAACAGTTGACCCTGCCTGCGCAAGTTTCAATGCAATACTTTTTCCTATCCCTCTTGAGCCTCCTGTAACTATACTAACCTTTCCCTCAAGGGTTAAAGAAATCATCTTACCTTTACCTCCCTTTACAGAAATTCCACAATAACTTTTAAAGAATCCTCTGCCCTTCTTGCAACTCTCACAGCCTCTGCAATCTCATCAAATAAGAACCTGTGAGTTATAAGTTCCTCTGTATTTATTTTTTTCTCTTTTATAAGCCTGTAAACAGCGTTATCCTCAATGGGTGAAGAGGAATAACTTGTAATAAGACTAATTTCAGAGAAAAAGAATCTGTAAGGTAAAATGGAAATGTAATCTTCAGGAGAAGTGGGACCAAAAAGATAAAGAGTTGACCCTTTATCAAGGTATTCTATTGCATCCTGAATAGCTTTAACAGAAGAGGGAGTAACAACCACAATATCTGCTCCCCTTCCCTCATTCACACTGTAAAGTTTTTCCTTTACATTTTCCTTTGAAGGATTGATAACAAAATCTGCTCCTAAAAGTTTTGCCTTTTCCAATTTAAAATCAAAAAAATCGCAGACACCAACAAGACCTGCCCCCATCATTTTTGCAAGTTGAAGGTGAGAAAGCCCTGTAAATCCTGCGCCAATTATAAGAACAGTATCTCCCACCTTAATACCGGCCTTTTTTAACCCTCTCAGGCAGCAGGCAATGGGCTCAATTAAGCTTGCATCCTTGAAAGAAACATCAGAGGATAGCTTTATAACTCCATTTCTGACATTAATCTCTGGAACTTTTATGTATTCTGCAAAACCTCCAGGATAAAAGTCAGTTCTGCGGTAAACAGGACACATGGTGTAGCTTCCCCTTCTGCACCAGTGACAGGTAAAGCAGGGAACATGATGATTTACAAACACTCTATCACCCACTTTAACATTTTTAACTTCCTCCCCAACCTTTTCCACCACGCCACTTACCTCATGGCCAAAAAAGGGCGTTTTCTTTTGCTTCCTGTACCACTCAAGCAAATCACTTCCACACACTCCACAAACCTTTGTCTTTATTAAAATCTCCCCTTTCCCTATCTCAGGGACAGGATAATCAGCTATCCTGATATCATTAAAGCCATGATATTCTGCAACCTTCATCACATCTTCCTCTCCGATTTAAAAATCACTTAGAGCATCTCTTATAATCTTTGCCACCTCTCCTTCATAAAGGATTTTGTGTAAGGCGCAAAGAAGGGGGAAATCCTCTTTTTTTATCTTCTTCTCCTGCAGGAGCTTATCCAGAATTCTTTTTTTAATCCTATCAACAACAGAATAACCCTCAACAGTCTCCCCCCTCATCTTATCAAGAGCCTCCTCAACACTCATCCCTTCTCCTAAAAACTTGCCAAAAGTTCTGTTTCTTCCTGCCTGAGAGGTAACATAAAGGTCTCCCACTCCTGCAAGACCTGTAACCGTTTCAAGTCTCCCTCCCTGAAGCTGCACTATCTTTGTCATCTCCCCTACAGCGTGAGAAATTAATGCTGCCTTGAAATTGTTGCAAAATTCCTGAAGTCCCTCTGCTATCCCTATAGAAATAGCATAGCCGTTTTTTATAGCAGCACAGAGCTCAACCCCTCTTTTATCTTTTGTAAAATTTGTCTTAAAACTTTTTCCCTGAAAAACTTCACAGCAGATTTTCCCATCCTCATCTTTAATAGAGGAAAAGACAACTTCGGTAAAAACTCCCCTAACTATCTCTGGTGCTCGTGCAGGTCCTCCCATAGCTACAACTTCCTTTTTAATTCCACCATATCTTTCCAAGTTAGACTCAATAAGCTCGCATAAAGTAAGAAAAGGAGCATCAGCTATTCCCTTGCCCACATTCACAATCACCATTTCATCTTTTATGTAAGGGGCAACATGCTTTGATATATAGTTAACTCCTTCTGAACTAATACAGAAAATGACAAATTTTACCTCCCTGAGGGCGTCTTCTACTTTCTCAAAAGGAAAAACTCTAATTTCCTCAGGTATTGAAAGATCAACCTTTTTCTGTCTTCTTGTTTTTATTATCTCTTCGTCAAGGAAGGTCCCCCATAAATTTACCTTATGTCCTATTTTGCTTAGATGAAAGGAAAGGGCCGTGCCCATTGCACCTGCACCAAGCACACATATATTCTCCATTTTTCACCCTTTAATTGAGAAATTTAAAAACCTCTGCAGGATAAAAATTTTCTCTACCAAAGAGCCTCAAAGTTTTTATTGCTCCCTCAATAACTGCTTTTTTAAGAAGACTTTCCTTTTTTGTCATTCTTTTTATCTTTAGTGAAGAACCTGGAAAAACACAGAGTATATTTGCTTTTTTCCCTCTGTAATTTTTTTCTTTTAAAATACGAATTATCTCTCTGTAAAAACTTTCTCTTTTTTTATAAGCTTCAAAAAATTTCTGACCGTGCCTTTTCATTTTTGGTTGTATGATAAGATAATCTAAAATCTCGCCAAACTTTGATCTTGCGAGTTCATAATCTTTTGGCCGTGTAAAAACCACCATAATATCCGTGCATCCTCCTTCAATGGCTTCCTTAAGAGGGATAGGGCAGGATACACCTCCATCAAGATATTTTTCACCTCCTATATCTACAGGAATATCGTAGGCAAAAGGGAGGGCACATGTTGCCTTTAAAATACTAAAGATATCTGCACCTTTTTCGAGTTTAAATATCACAGCCTCTCCTGTGGAAACTCTTGTTAAGACAACATTAAAAGAAGTGGGATTGTTAAGAAGTCTTTTAAGGTTAAGGGGTTTTTTATGGTAGATAACATCCATTAAAAAGTCTATATCCATTATCTTTTTAAATCGAAAAAAATGGATAAATTTCCTGTTATTTATCTCCTGATAGTAAATTGTGGCACCGAAGGCTGCCTGTCCTGAAAGAAAATAAGCTCCGTTTAAGGCTCCAGCAGATACCCCATAAACCTCGTCAAACCCTTCTGTAAAACCAAGCTCTTCAAGAGCACAGCAAACACCTGCACCAAATGCCCCTCGCATTCCACCTCCCTGAAGAACAAGAGCTGTCCTTACAGAGGAAGTTTCTCCCTCTTTTCTCTCCTTGCAACGCCTTTTAATATTTTCCAGGGCTTTAAGAGGATTTATTCCTCCCCAGTCTTCGCTTTCCATCTCAACCTTTTTTCTCAATCACCCTTGTCCCATCCATGTAAGGCCAGAGAGCCTCCGGTATGCGAACTCTTCCTTCTCTATCCTGGAAGTTCTCAAGAATTGCCACCACACATCTTCCCACAGCAAGTCCTGACCCGTTAAGAGTGTGAACATACCTTGTTTCGCCGGTAGACTCTTCTCTATACTTTATAGAAGCTCTTCTTGCCTGATAGTCTTCAAAATTAGAGCAGGTGGATATCTCAAGCCATCTTTCCTGACTTGGTAGCCACACCTCAATATCATAGCCAAAAGAAGCTGCAAAACCAAGTTCCTCTCCACAAAGCTTTACAACCCTGTAGGGAAGATTTAATTTTTTGAGAACCTCTTCTGCATCTTGTAAAAGCCCTTCAAGTTCACTGTAAGAGGTCTCAGGAGTTGTAAACTTAACAAGCTCCACCTTGTTAAACTGATGAACCCTTATCATCCCCTGTATTTTTTTGCCATAAGCACCTGCTTCCCGACGAAAACAGGGAGTGTAGGCAGTATAATATATGGGGAGTCTCTTTTCCTCCAGAATCTCTTCTCTGTGAAGATTGGTTACGGGAACCTCAGCGGTGGGGACAAGGTAATAGTCATCCTTCTCACACTTGTAAAGCTCTTCCCTGAATTTGGGAAGTTGAGCTGTGCCTATGGTTGAGGAGGTATTGGTCATAAAAGGAGGAAGCACCTCCTCATACCCCTGCTTTATGTGAAGGTCTAACATAAAGTTAATCAGAGCTCTTTCAAGTCTTGCTCCCAATCCCCTGCATACCACAAATCCACTACCTGTAATCTTTGCAGCAGCCTTGAAATCAAGAATACCAAGCTCTTCTCCAAGCTGTTGATGATCCTTAACGGGAAAATCAAATTCGGGAATTTTGCCCCATCTTTTAACTTCCTGATTTTCATCCCGGGGAACATCAGGATGAAGCGTGTTGGGCAGGTTAAGCAAAAATTCTCTTGTTTTTTCTTCGTACTCTTTTCTCTTTTTTTCAAGAGCTTTTAATTTAGAAGAAATCTCCTGCATCTCACTTAACAAATCCTTAACATCTTTACCTTCCCTCTTCAGTCTACCTATCTCTTTTGATTTTTTATTTTGAATAGACTTCAACTTATCTGTCTCTTTAATACACTTTCTTCTTTCCTCATCCAACAGAAGGAAGCTGTCAAGGTCAATATTAACCTTGCGTTTTGCAAGACTTTTTTTCACAATATCTATATTTTCTCTAACCCACCTGGGACTTAACATAACCTTTTCTCCTTTAAATTGACTTTAAACTTGCATCAATTTAATTTACTCTCAGAAGAGAGAAAATCAAGGGGATCCACTGGTTTCCCATCTTTTGCCCTTCTTACCTCAAAGTGCAGCATAGCCTCACCTGCTCCACTTTTTCCCACCTTAGCTATAGGCTCCCCCTGTTCCACAACATCCCCCTTTTCCACAAGATTAACCATATTATACATATAACAGGTGTAAATTCCTATCTCCTGATGTTCTATTATTATAGTCCAGCCATAGTTTCTCAAAAGACCGCTATAATAAACCTTCCCTCTGGCAGGAGCAACAATCGTTGTTCCCTCTGGAGCAATAATATCTATCCCAAATTCACTCTTTCTATACTCCTGGGGTTTTACCTTCTGGTCTACAGGCCAGATTAAAATCCCTTTTTCCTTGAGTGTTTCCTTTTGAGAAGGAGAAAACTTAATTACCTCTTTCTCTTCCTCAGGCATAACAGGGGCTTTTTTACCCCCACTTATTATCTCCTCAGGAATCTTAACTTCCTTAACCTGAGTTGCACCAGGGATAAATATCCTCTGACCTGCTACTATATGGTCAGGGTCGGATAACCTGTTGAGGGATATAACCTCCTCCATGCTGACTTTATAAGTTTTGCATATGCGCCAGAGTGTTTCATGTTTTTTTACTGTATGATACACCCCTTTAACTTTCACAGGAATTATAAGTTTTTGCCCTGGATAGATTTTACTGGTTCGAAGATTGTTTTTTTTCTTAATTTCCGTAACTGTGACATTATACTGCCTGCCTATCTCCCAGAGACTATCCCCCTTCTGAACAATATAGTATCTGTAGTAGGTAAGAACTGCTGCATTTAAAAACTGGCAAAAAAAACCTGTCCAGCAAACAAAAACAGCAAAAATTACAAATTTTGTAAACCTTTTTAAAGACACCTTACTTCCACCTTTTTTCAAAGCAATCCATCGGGATGGGGGGATTTGAACCCCCGACTTCCTCGTCCCGAACGAGGCGCGCTGACCAGGCTGCGCTACATCCCGCTGAAAATCTTACCTAAATTAAAGAATCCAATTGTGGCAAAAAGGACAATAATCCCTGCCAGCAAGATACCGGTAAAAATGGCAGGAAAAGAGTACTTCACTGGAATTGATAAGAAAAAACTGACAAAACTTCCTGTCCAGGCTCCTGTAAATGGCAAAGGAATAGCTACAAGAAGTATAATTCCTAAAATTCCGTATTTTTGAATAATTTGTTTTTTTGCATCAAGCCTTTTTTCTATGGCGCCGAACACCCTCCCGAATTTACTTTTTTTTACCTTAGAGGATAAATATTTAAGCCCAAAAAGCAAAGGCAAAACAGGAGCTGTGTTTCCTAAAACACTTATCACATAAGCTTTAAAAGGGTTTGCCCCAAGAGATACTCCAAGAGGAAGTCCTCCTCTGAGTTCTGCTACAGGAAACATACTCACAATAAAGGTGATAAAATAAGGGTGAAAGGACAGTTTATTCACTCCTCTCCTCCCATCCATATTTTCCAATTAAAGGAACGAACACGCACTTTTCCACTTTTTTACTGTAAACTTTACCTTTCCTTTTTCTTATGACCATAAGATCCTGACAGTAAATATCCCCCACCGGTATAACCATTATCCCTCCTTCTCCAAGTTGCTCTATTAAAGGAGGAGGAACATCCTTTGCCCCGGCGGTAACAAGTATCCTGTCATAAGGAGAATACTCTTTCAACCCTAAGGTTCCATCTCTGATAAAAATTTTAACATTATTATAACCAAGCTCCTTTAAAGTTTTTTTTGCTCTCTCAGCAAGAGAGGGAATTCTTTCCACACTGTAAACCTCTTTGCTTAAAAGTGAAAGAATAGCTGTCTGATAACCTGATCCTGTCCCAATTTCAAGGACCTTTTCCTTGCCAGAAAGCTCAAGACACTCAGTCATCAAAGCAACCATATAAGGCTGGGATATGGTTTGTCCCTCTCCAATAGAAAGGGGAAAATCCTTGTAAGCATCTTTCCTGGAAGATGGTGGAACAAATTTTTCTCTTTCAACCCTTAAAAAAACATCCAGAACTTTTTTATCTCTAATCCCTCTTGGTGCAAGCTGCGTTCTCACCATCTCTTCTCGCAGCCTTTTATAGTCCACATCTTTCGCCTTTTTATTTTTTGGTTTAATTTTAACACAAAAAAGGGAGCTGTCAAAAACAGAATAAAGCCTGTAAAAAATAAAAAAGGAGGGCTTTTATCTAATTAAAATATATCAGCTTAAAAAAACCTTACTAACTAATGGATAGAACTCTTGCACCACACACAAATGTAGCGCTGAACAAGTTCTAACCTGACGTGGCCGTTATCCTGGATTTTCTTGACATAGGTTCCATTCTTATAAATTTTCTCACATCCACACACAGGGCATTTTTCAGGTCTTTTGCCATTTGTTCTCGGGGAAAGGAGGTGAGCAGAGGAATGGGAATTTGCGGAAGGTTTTTTTTCTCTATGAGTCTTTTTATCTTCCAGGGAGAAAAATTTTCTTTTCCCCCGGAATTTTTCCTTCTGATTTTCTTCGGAAAAGCTACGCAGCCTTGGTCCTTTCTTCTTTTCCTTAAGAGCCTGATAAAGAGCCTCTTCAGCTTTTTTCTTCCATATGTAAACTACCTGTCTACTAACACCATATTTGCTTGCAACGTATGTGATTTTTTCTCCACTCCAAATCTTATGGACGGCTTCCACCTTGAGGTTAACAGGAAGGTGTTTAATCATTTCTCTCCCCCCTCATATATTAACCCTGGGCGAGCTAACTTGTCTCCTTTTTTATAATACCCTCCTTTATAGAATTTGTCAAATACAGGGAAGTATCAAAAACCTTTTTCTAAAAACTTCACCTTGACTTGTCTTTAAACTCTACTATTATTCCTACACAGGAGAAAAAATGAAAAAGTATGATTTTATAGACCACACAGCTGATATTGGCATAAAGGTCAGAGGAAAAAACCTTCCAGAGCTTTTTTCCAATGCAGGATACGCTCTTTTTGATATAATCCTTGATATTTCGCAGGTTAAACCAGAAAAAAGCTTTAGGATAGAAATTCCGGGCGGTGAGATAGAGGATATATTTTTTGAATGGTTAAGGGAGCTTCTGTCAAAATTTAACACTGAAAAGCTTGCTTTTAGAGAATTTGACATCCATAAAATAGATAAAAATGGACTTAAGGCAACCTGCAAAGGCGAAAAGGTAAATCCTGAAAGACACAGCCTGAAAACAGAAATTAAGGCTGTGACTTATCATGAACTTAAATTAACAAGAAAAAATAACTTCTGGGAAGTGCAGGTAATATTTGACATCTAAAAAATAAAGACAAAGAGGTTAGAAATGAACGGTGAACTTAACATAAAAAAAATAGATGATTACAGGTGGGAAATACCCAGGTCTGGGGGGATGAGAGTGCCAGGGAGACTTTACACAAATGAAAGAATGCTGAAAGTGGCAGAAAAGGACAAAACCCCTCTTCAGGTAAAAAATGTTGCTCATCTTCCCGGTATAATCAAATATTCCCTTGCCATGCCTGATATGCACTGGGGATATGGATTCCCCATAGGAGGAGTAGCTGCCACTGATCCTGATAAGGGAGGAGTTATCTCACCTGGTGGAATAGGCTACGACATAAACTGCCTCTCTGGAGATACCAGGGTGCTCCATCCCCACGGGTATTACATGGAAATAAAAAATTTTGAGAGTATCTGGCAGAAGGAAGAAATTAACTGTTTTGATTTTAAACAGGAAAAACTTACAAAAACTCCCATCGGGTATTTTTTGAAGCAAAGAAGTGGTGGCAAAGTCTATCAGTTAAAAACTGCCACTGGAGAGAAAATAGTGGCAACTGATGACCACCCCTTCTATACTAAAGACGGAATGGTACCTCTAAGCAATTTAAAGGAGGGGCAAGAGGTAGCCATATACCCTTTTAAAGGAGTCCCTTACCAGGAGCCAGACGACAGAGTAATTCTTACAGAGGAGGATATAAAAAGAACTCTTGCAAAATTAGGCAAAGATGGGGCTGGTAGTGCAACAGGGCAGATTTTAAAGCACCTTTACCGGAAAAAACTTTTGCCACTCCGTTATAATTCTCCTCAGCTTCCCTACATACTGAAACTAATGGGTTACATTTTCGGAGATGGCTGCATTTACTTTGTTAACAGGAACAAAAAAGGCATCGTAGCCTTTTATGGTTCTCCAGAGGACCTTCAGGAAATTAGAAAGGATACTTTATCTCTGGGATTTAAATGCTCCAGAATTTACATTCGCAAAAGAGAACATAAAATAACCACTCATTACAATACCTATAGCATCCGGACTCAAGAAAGTTCTTGTAAAATCACCTCAAGCAGCCTTGCAATCTTACTTGTGAGCCTGGGAACTCCCTTTGGCAGAAAAACTGCAAGGGATTTTTCTGTACCCGAGTGGATTTTTAACGCTCCTCTCTGGCAAAAAAGATTATTTTTAGCAGCCTTCTTTGGAGCAGAACTTTCCACACCAAAAAATCTTTCCGCTCATGGGTATAACCTTTACTGTCCTGTAATATCCCTGAACAAAAGGAAGGAGAAGGTGACAAGTGGTAAAAAGTTTCTTCTGCAAATAAGCAGGCTCTTAGCTGAATTTGGTGTTAAAACACACAAAATTAGTCTGAGAGAGGAGAAAACTACAAGTAAAGGAAATACTATTAGACTGAGGCTAATTATTTCTGCAAAGGACGATGACCTTATAAATCTTTATACTAAGGTGGGATTTGAGTATAATTACAAAAGGCGATTTCTTGGTAATGTAGCAGCCCAATTTTTAAAAGAAAAGAAAAATACCATAAGAGAGCGAGAGAAAGTCGCCAGTCGGGCTCTGGAACTGAGAAAGAAAACCGGCCAGGGAGCAAGAGCTATCTTAGCGATGATGGACTCCAATGTGAACCTTCGCTTCATAGAAAGATCAATTTATGAAGAAAGAAAAGGAATTCCCAGGATAGGTTCTGCATTTCCTGTTTTTTCTGAATTTTTGAGAAAAGCTACAGAAGGATTAGGAACATCAGGTATGGTGTGGGATAAAATAGTGGAGAAAAAGGAGGTCAGTTTTAACGATTATGTATACGATTTTACAGTTAAACATCCTCACCACAATTTTATAGCCAATAACTTTGTCGTATCTAACTGTGGTGTTAGACTTGTGAGGACAAATCTTGAACAAAAAGACATAAAGCCAAAATTAAGACAACTTCTTTCAGTTCTTTTTAACAATATTCCCTGTGGAGTTGGTGCAACCTCCAGATTGAAACTTTCCACTTCCGAGCTTAAAAAAGTTTTAAAAGAGGGAGCAAAATGGGCTGTTGCAAGAGGATATGGTGAAGAAGAAGACCTTGAAAGATGTGAGGATTATGGAGCAATGAAAGG
>Ga0209834_10000482_pt1 | contig 24536 bp, 11 predicted proteins | sample Mar14236cmmetaG_FD_184134 | JGI IMG/M metagenome (GOLD analysis project Ga0209834, IMG submission 184134) | Marine hydrothermal vent microbial communities from Guaymas Basin, Gulf of California to study Microbial Dark Matter (Phase II) - Marker... ...
ACTTATACGAAAACATGCCCAATGATAAGCGATTCCAGCTTCATGAACATTACCTTTTCTTGGAGAGACAGTTCCTCCACACACTTTACATTTTTCATAATTATTACACATTATTAATTCCAATCATAATTGAACACTGAAGTTTCAGAATTTAGTATTATTCAGCTACAAAACTTTTACAGTATTTAGGTATTTCGCCTGAAACGTCAATTCCGTAATACCAAAAACAAACACCTCTATTACTACACTGTTTGCAGTTGATATAATTTGATATTTTATCTAAAAAACTAAAAATATTCATTCATACTCCTTCTTAAGTTTAAAAATTATAACTATTGTTCTAACCTCCCGTATTAATCCATTCTGTTAAACTGAAGTTTTTTAATTGAGATATAGTAGGTTCGCTTGCGCTTTGTAACTCTGTTACAATACAATATCCTCTATATCCATGAGCATCATAATTTTTGCTATCACTTTCTTTATGCTCTATAATAAAAGACACGTCCTCTGGCTTTATATCATTTGATTTTAATATATTAATTTTTGGCTCATTTGTTCTTCCAATAATAACCAAGCTTTTTCTATTATCATTAATAGACAATAAATCCCTTAATAAATTATTGAAATTATATGCAGTTTCATTTTCTTGAGTATCATAATTAACAATAAATACAATATCGCTGTTTTTGTTTACACAAATCACTTCTTTAACAAATTTGCAATAATCATAATAACCATCTTTAATCCTCTGATAATCATCGCCAAGAAAACCCCTTAAAATTTTAGATGAACTTATAACAAGAAATCCATCTCTATTTATTTGTGCCATTGATTGCCTCCCCACCTTTTTTAGGTTCAAGTGATTTAAGAGTCTCTTTTAATTCTTCTATTCCAATTAAACCTACAATAACTTCTTCTAATTCTCCGTTAATAAATTTACTAATTGATGGAACTGCATCTATTCCTAATTTTTGAATTAAACCGGTTGCTTCTGGATCAATTTTAATAATTTTATCAGTATTAATTTTTCCAGTTACAAACATTGCATCAACAAATTTACAGTTTGGACACCAATCAGTGCTTACGAATACAAGGAAATTTTCTTTATTTGAACATTTGTTTATAAATTCTTCTTCAGTTGAATAATCCAAATTGTCCTCCATTTTGTTTTAAATTTTTATAAATTTTACTAATTCTTGAAACATTTTTAAATTTACATGCTCAGACGCATCCGCTATTCCACATTACATATTCTTCAGGAACGTTTTCTTCACATATTTTATCAATAATTTTTAAAAGTTAATGTAATATCTTTTGAAATTTTAATATCAATAGGAAATGTAATTCGAATTTCATAAATGTTTTCTTTATTTTTTTTATAGTCATATAGTCTTCCTTAATATAAAATAAATAATATCTATAATTTTATTATTCCATATTTGGAAAAAATATAACTTTAATATTTTTTTTAGTATGATGCGTTTGAGCGGATAAAGAATATTATGATTTATCTTAAGAAAATAAGGATTATTCAAACAATCAAGCTTTTCTTAAATGAATTATCGTATTTTAGTTAATAAGGAGATAATTTAATCGTGATTACGAGAAAAACATGTGAGTTATTAGATAAAGCAAATTCTACCTGGTATGAATTCTGGGAATCTATGAATAATCTTGCTGAAAAGATAGCTGATATTGTAACTCTAAAAAATTCTATTAAATATGGGCTTATAAATCTTAGTGATATAGCTATTGCTGAACTTACTGCTACTGTAAAAAATATGGCTTCTCGTGTTGCCGATGCTTTACTTGACCAAGCTTCAAGTGTTGCTGCTAAAGCAATTGCTGCAATATTACAACCACTTTTAAGAATACTTTTATTTGCTCCAAATGCAATATTTACTATGATTGAAATTCCTCACAAAAGAGCATCAGAAGCAGCCAAAAAAGAAAGGCTTGAACTCCAGAGAGCGATGTCAAATCTTGATGTTGTAATGTATATTATGCAAAAATGGCTTGGAGATAATAATCATCCAGGATACAGAAGACAGATTGAGTTAGCAATCCCAATGATTGAGCGATGCCTTAAACTTATTTCAGAACTTATTGATGGCTTAAGTGATCCTGCAAATTCATATTTTGATGAATTTAAATATTCTGAATTACAGAAAGCCCTTAATAAAGCTATAATATCTACAGAGACTCGATCAGATCTTGAAAAAAAATTAAAGATAAAGGCACAACAACAAGCGGCTGCTAATATAATATATAAACAAAAAATGAAAAGTATAAATAAAAAGTATCGAGAAGAAAAAGCTAAAATTAAATCCTGGTATGATAATAAAATGGTTCAGGCAAATAAATCTGAAACAAATTCTGGAGCTGCAATTCAAGAAATGATTATTACTGAACAGTATTCATTCAAAATGGAATATATTGAATTTGAATATAATTATGAAAAAAAATCAGCAAGAACTAAAGCTGAAGCTGAAGCATTAATAAGAAAAGAAACTTATACTTCTGCGCTTAAAAATGCACAAAATGATTTTCAAAATGATTTAATAATTCTTAATCAAGCTCTTTTTAATATATATGAAGCTATTAAAAATGCTTTAAGTTTATATACTATCTCATATAAATGCTGTCAAACTATAGTTAATTCACAATCAATGATTAAAAAAATGATAGCATGGTTAATAGCTATTTTAAGGACTACTGGTAATACAGCTGCTGATGATCTTATTTTATCACTTGAAAAAGCAGAAGATTCTATTGCTGTTGCTGACATTATTCTTAAAAAAGCAGTTAATAAAAAATCAATTCTCAGCAAAACAGCTAATTTAACTGCATTGATACAAGCAAACACTATGTTAAAGACCGGTGACGCAATAATAGAGGCATCAGTTATTAAAGAGCTTATTTCTATAATTAATTCAGATGAAAGACTTGGTACATCTGATTTGAGATTTACTCAATTTATAGAGAGAATGAATGATATTCCTGATTGGAAAATAAAAGATTTAAGTTGGTTATCAGATCAAGGAAGTATTTCTCCATATCCAAATCTTTTGATTAAATCCACAGTATTACTTACAAAAATTCCAATAAAATTAACTGTAAGAGATGATTCTATATATGAAGATGTAAATAAAGTTAGGAATATAGCTACTGAATTATATGATCATTCATGGCTTGTTACAAAAGCTCTTCAAACATTTACACCATATAATACTCCTGAGGGGAAACAATTAAGACAACTTTTATCGAGAATGCAATTACTTGATGAATTTTCAATTGGGTTTAATATTGCTAATACTTTATATAAATTAATAAAAGGATTTGTTAATGAAGGCTGGCAAATTCCAACACCAGCTAATTGTAAATCAGAATTTCCTGATATGAAAATAAGTAGTGGAAATGTTAAAGGTGAAATGCTAAATGTTATTTCAGCAGCTACATTTGCAGATCTTGTACTTATTAATCCTAATGATGCTGTTGATAAGGATTTTTTACCACAAAAAGCAAATATTGATTTTAAAAATCCATTAGATAATTTTGTTGATATTTCTCCAGAAAATGAAACGAGGTATGAATAATGGATATTGATTTTAATACCATTGAAAGAAATGGTCAATTTAAAATAGAACTTTCCAATAGAGCTGTTACAGGTAATAGATTACTTGTTAATAGATTTGAACAATGTTTTCTTACTGAACTTAGAATATTTGAAAATAAAGATGGGTATTTTGTAGAAGAGTTTGGTGGAAATGCTTATAATTATATACAACAATCTTATGTATTAAATGAACTTGAAAATTTATCTGGTAGCATTAGTATTGCAATTGAAAGAACTATAACTTCAATAAAAAATGATGAAATAAATTCAATGCCAGATACTGAAAAGTTATCAAATGCTACATTAACAGATCTATTTGAAGAGGGTGGTATGATCTACGCTGAAATAGAAATTGTTCCTGTGGTAAAAGAACCATATAAAGATTTAAGATTTAGATTACCTATTACTAAAAAGGAATAATAATTATGTATTATATTTATGATTATATGAGAAAACAGTACGAAGAGTACTCAGGTAATAAACTTGATGGTAATCAAGGTACTCCTGTTGATGATCTCATAATTAAACCATCCGGTTTAGTTATGCAAGAATTCTATGATTTTCTTGTAAAAGAAAAGAGAATAAATTCTCCAGATTTATGGAAAACATGGACTGAACAGGAAATGGATTATTTTGCATCAAAATATTTTATGTATCGTGTTAAAGGTGATACTGTAAGTGTTACTGTAAGAATATATTTTGATTATGTTCAGAATTTTAAAATTGATAAAACAATTTCATGTGTTAATAATAGAAATTTTCAATATCTTCCTGTGGATAATGAAGAAATAACTGAATCTTCATTTCGACCATCTGATATACCAACAGCAAAATTTTATATTGATATTTTATGTGCCGCTTCATCCCCAGGAGATCAATATCAAATTGAAGTTGATAAAATTACTGGTATTCAAGGCGCAACTTTTGTATGGAAATCAGTAACAAATCCATATCGTTCTCTTGGTGGTAGTACTCACGAATCAAATGATGATTTTTATGAAAGATTAAAATATTCATTAAATGATCGATCATTAAATTCTGAACGTAGTATTATGGCTAATCTTAGGCAAAGATTCCCTTCAGTTAATTCTGTTTATATTGCTGGTGCAGGTGATATTTATATGAACCGCGATCTTGTTTCCGGTATAACTCAGGCTGAAGAAGAAAAAGTTCAAGATTTTCGTGGAAAATTTAAAGATTCTAATGAAATTAAATCTATAGCTTTTATAAATATATTTCCTCCACCACCAGGCTCAGAAATAGCTGATACATATTGGGGTCCACATTCTGTTAATAGTAGTTATACAAAAGCTCTTACAATCGATAGTGTAGCACCAGGTCCAATTGATCCTCGAAGTCTCAATCCAAGATTGTCAGATCCAGCATTTTTTGGAATTTCACCAAATGAAATGATGGATGAACAATATAAAGGAATGTATTTTAATGATGTTGTTAATCATTGTGAGTATGGGACCAGACCATTATTCAATTTAAAAGAACTTAATTTACCATATTCATTCAATCCAGTAATATCCAATGAAGTTGCTAAAATAGTTCCAAATGAAGATTGGGTATATGGTGAAGATGGTCAAAAAAGCGGTGTTATTACAGGCCTTGGTCCTGGTGTAGGAGCGCAAGATGTTTTACTATTTGCATACAATTCTATTATTATGGGGGCTTCAGGAAAAACTATTTCTGCAGGATTAAAAATAAATAAATTTACTGGTACCAAATTAAGTGGTGATTTTATATGGCCAACTGGTGGAGAATCTGATAATATTAAAGATGGAATAAATTCAACATTACAATTTATACTTGGTGGAACTGATGGACAATTAATTGATACATATTCTGGTATTGGATTTGGAATTAAAACTTTTAAAGAGTGGTTTCCAGAAGAATATGAAATTCCAAATTGTGTAGTATTTTTTAATATGAATTCTCAATATGGTACTAATACTATTTATGCACAATCTTTAGTAGCAACAAAATATGCCGATACTACAACATTAAATTCAATTAAAGAATCTACATGGAGAATGGAACCTGGATCAAGATATTCTTTTGAATTTATAATAAATGATAATCTTAGAGTGACTTTAATTATCCGAAAAGAAGAAAGGTTAAATGATCTTAACCCAGTAGAAAATGAATTTCGAATGGATCTTCCAAAAAATTTTCTTGAAATGTTTGCTCATGGTAAATTGAACCAAGGTGGAATATTTGATTTTAAAAAAGTACAAGATTTACCTCCTCCAAGATTCGGGTCTACAATGAAAGTTGTTCTTGAAACTCCAAATATTGACAGAGAACAAGCTGAAACTGAGGGTTTAACACGATGGCAGGTGGAAAATTTAAAAGCATTTGATATGAATGCATTGAGAGCACAATTATTACTTGCTCTTGATGTTGAAAATCTTGATGCTCCATATAAAATAAGTCTTGCTGCACAAGCTTCTGGTAATTCTCAAGGTTATACAGCTTATGTATGGGATAAAGGTAATATATCTATCGCTTCTGGGGAAGAAGAGCTTACATCTGGTGCATGGAGTGAATTAAAGAGCCTATCTAATCCAGATGGATCAATAGAAGCCATAAATGGCTTGTTAAGTGAAAGAATTTATAATGCTGAAAGATATGTTACTGAAAGTCGATATGGCAAAAAAGTGTGGTTGCTCCTTGTTCCAAGTGGTTCATCTTCACCATCAATTGTTTATGATGGTAATGATGGTCAAGATGTTTTATCTGAAATTAGTATTGATTATGTAAAAATAGAATCTTCAACGGCACTTGAATTTCATTCAAATACAAAAGCTGATATTTATGTTAATACATGGAAAAATGAAACAGAAATTCAACCAGAAACAAAAGAAATCGAAAAGCAAGTTGGTGAAGAATATTTTGAATTATCCAGAGAAAATGGATTTATAATTCCAATTTCTGATATAGTTGAGGTATCTGTAACTGGCTCATTTGCAGGAAGAACTCTTGGTGTTAATGAGTATGAATTAAGATATCCAATACCATCTTATAGAAATTCTGGAAAAGAAATTATAAGGCTTTATACTTTTGATAAAACAATTGATTCGTTATCTATACGGTACATACCTTATCCTGATATTATAAGAATGCAGGATACATTTGAAGATTCTCGATTAAAAAGTGCTTTTGGTGATATGCTTTCTATTCATAAGTTTCCAATTATTTTAAATATTTCATTTAATACAATAACTGATATTGATGTTCGTGACATGCAAGATTTAACAAGGCGTTATCTTGATTCTATTACTAATATTTTTATAATTGATGGCTTTGTAAAGTATTTTTTGGATAATGGTTTTAATATTTGGGATGTTAATGTTGAATATGAATATATTACTGAAAGTGGCGTTTCAACATCAGGAAGTATAACTGAATCTTATAAAATAAGATTAATAGACTTTTTTAAATCTGGAGTAATAAATATAAATGGCTAATAAATATTTAGATTGTACTCTACCAAATACTATTTCTCTTGGCGATGGCTCTCAAAGCAATCCATATAATTTGTATTGGACTTGGAATAATGTTGATACTGGAAACGATTGGTACGTTAAAGGTATAATATTCGAAAATTCTCCTGGTGATATTCAAATAAAACCTAAAAAATTAATGATGTGGGATTATTATTCCCCATTTGTTATGGATGGAATATTAAAAACTAATGATATTGTTAGTGAAATAGAAGAAATTACTGGTGGGATAGGTGATTTCGAAGTCATGGGCAGAGCAGAAGTTATTAATGCATCAATATTATGTGGAGCTGGAACAGCTGATTTTCTTTCAGGGAAAACAACTAAGCTTTTTAATTGTTGTACATTTTATACGACTTCTTCTGGGTCAAATTTTTGTGCTCTTAGTGACAATAGTGTAGATTGCGAAGTTGAATTTAAGACTTCTATTTTTAATGGTACTATCTTATCATGCAATAATTTATCTGCTGATATTACTATTAGAAACTGTGCAACAGATCGTGTAGATCTTAATACATTAGTAAGTGGTTTTGGGCATAAATACGCTGTGTATACAGATTACAGTGTTATAAGAATACCATTTCTTACTGTAGCAATAATAATTGCAAATCCCAAAACTGAAAAAGAAAATATTCGTTATAGTAAATTAATAGATGATGGATATACTTCATCAGGATTAGATTCAGCAAATAAAGAGTTTAATTTTGGTGGTACTTTTGATGATGGGGTATACGGATTTTTTGGTGGTAGAAGATATGGTCGTGGTGCAATATGGTTTGATAATTTTTATTATATTGATTTATCAGTACCAAATTCTCTCGGAAATGGTTGTGGTGATGAAGATAATAAATGGGGATATCTTGATTTTCTTGAATTTATGAATAGTAATATTGTAGCCAGGCAAAAAATTCGTGAAGCTGACAAATTTTATATTGAAGGTGAATATACATGGATTGTTCCATTAAATTTTCCGTCATTTCGAAACATTTCTATGAAAACATACGAAAATGAACCTAATACAACTGATTATATTCAAATAACATTTAAAAGAGCACAAGAGGGCGTACCAATTACTATTAATTCTCCAACTAATTTAATTGATTTTGGTACTAATAATAGATTTGAATTTCTTATATTTCAGCAAGATACACTTGGTGCAGATGTTCGGTTTAATAAATTTATTGACTGTATTTTCTTTCATCCAACAGAGATTAAAGTTCCAGCTGTATTTGTTGGTGGCGTTGAAGGTGTTGTTACATTCGAGAGATGTGATTTTATTACACCACGAATATATATGAAAGGTGAACCAACTAATGATCCAGCTAATTTTTCTGCACATTTTCTTCGTTGTGCATTGTATGGATACAATACAGAAAAAATTAAAATAAAAGCTGATAGTTATAGTGAACTAAACCCAGTTAAAATCGGTCGTGTAATACATATTGCTAATGATACGATACTTCGTAATGGACCTTTCAATGTTTATGGTAATATTTTTACTGAAGCAAGTGTTGAATGGGATGGCTGGTGTAGTGGCAGTGTATTTCATGGTGGATACTGGGCTGCGGTAAACACAAGTCCATCTGCCGATATAGAAAAATTTCGCGGAGATTATGATTTTGCCGGTGGTTTTAAAACAGAAGTTGATACTTATTTTTCAAGAACTAGTGCTGGTGAACCTGACCCTATTTCTGGCGAAGTTCATATTAGAGATACATTTGGTGTAACCGATACAGCTGATTTACAGTTTGAACCAGCTCATCCTACTTTAAATATTCATTGTGACGCTTTACATGATCCAGATACCCTTGGGGTTTTAATTGATCAACTTGATTCAAGTACATTCCATTATAATGATGTTCCATTTACAGGTCTCGGAAATGTTACTGGAACTACTTTATATAATGGTGGTGGAGCATTTGATTTTTCACAAATACCAAAACAATTTTCCGAAAGACCACAACAAGTAATTTTTGATTGGAATCATCCTGACGTTCAAAGTAGTTATGTGAATTGGACAGTAGTTAGAACAGCTCTTGGAATACCTGCATGGCAAAAACAATTAACAGTACCTCAATTAGAATTAGCATATATTTATTGTGTTGTTAATAATCATATGATTGGACAATTTGCTTTAATCGTGGTAAATGATTTATTAGTTCCAAAACCATCTTGGGATCCAAATGAAGCATTTCAAAATCATATATTATTTGTTGTTACTGCTCATATTTATGTACAAAATTTATCTCCAATTGGATTTTGGAATTGTGCTGAAACTTCTTCCATTAATATGATAATACGTTCAGGTGGACAGCTTACATTTGGTGGACCTGTTTATAATGATGGTCTTTATCGTGGGATGATTCTTGCCGAACCAGGTTCTTCAATTACAATGGGTCAAAATATTGTTAATCTAAGAACAATAAAAGGCTCAATTTATGATTTTTCAACAAGTGGAATTACCAATTGGTATTCACAAGAATCAGGAATTGATATTTTTTATGATATACAACTTATTGACATTTTAAATGATCTTGGCATTTTTACAAATCTTGGTGGTACAACTGAAGCCATTAAGGTTACAACTATTAAAGTTGAGGAATGTTATTATTGGCCAAATAGTGTAGACTTAAATGAAACACCTGATGATTTAACTATTACAGAAGTTTCAAATAATAATGATACTAATTTACTACAAACTACACCAACAGTTTTTGCTAATATCATTCGAAATAATATGATTTTTGATGATTATAATAATTCTGATAATTTAATAAATGGCACTGAAGTTGTTAGCTCGTCTGGAATATGGGGAAGTGTACGTGTTGATGATTCTGTTGGAGTATGGGCATCAACAGCAACGCCAATTCCTCGATCTTATTATGTTGATACAACAGAATTAGATGATGGTGATGGAACAGAACTTGATCCATTTCAATTAAGTCAATATATTGATTATATGGGTGGAATTGGTACTTATAGTATCGTTTCAGGAGATCAAGTTTTTATATATGGTCCACTTGGTGGCGAAGAAACAGATAAAATTAATGTTGTCTGTGGTAATGGTACTATTCAAGAAACGTATGCATGGTATAGATATGGTATTACTTATCCATCAATACTTGGTTTTAATATTGGAAGTGATAATACATTTTTTGAATTTTCAGGTTCACCAGAAAACGTTAATTTTCAATTTTATAATATTATTTTCGCTGCTCTTGAGACAGGATCTTATACAAAGCTCTTTAGTGGAATTATAAAAAGTACATTTAATTTATTTAATTGTCTTGTTTCAGGTGATATCTATTTTAATCCAGGTATTGAAAGATTTGAAAGTACTGGAGAACCGGTTCAAAATACAATTAATTATACTACATCAACAATTACAACAACAAGAATATATTCCATAACTGGTAGAGTTTATTGGGATGATGTCGTTGTAAGGGCTGAGTATTTATTAGCAATAACTCCAGAAGAACTTTTTATTAATGGCGCTGAAATAAGTTTTCCAGAAACCATATTTAATATACCAGCAGGAAATAAAACTAATATTCTATGGGAATCGGTCCCAGCAGGAAGAATTCCATATAATTTACAAATTAATGGAACTTCAGATCTTTTTACTGCAGATGACTTTTTATGGTCCTATCTCGGTTTTACTAATACTGGACGAAGCATGTCTCAATGGATTACATGGAATGTGCCTGCTGGTATGGAAGGGTATACACGTCAAGGTGTTGGCTATCTATCATTCAAACCTTCTGGTAGAAATTTATATGTTGATTTTACTAAAATACCTCCTGGAGATGGTTCTCAATTAAATCCATGGACCAGAAGTCAATTCTTAACATATTTTGGAAATGCTGGATATGAAGCAATTAGTACTTTTGCAAGTAGAGGTGATACACTTTGGTGTAGAAATATTTGTTATGTATATTCAGAAGCTGCTTTTATCCCATTTAAAATTGATACAAAAGATATAACTGTTAGAGGATGGGATATAGATCAGACACATGTAATATTGGTTGATTTTTCAGATAGTGAAGCTGCTGAAAAGAAAGTAGTTGATGTAGAATCCGGAAGATATATGTCAAATTTAAGAATTAAAGATTTCTTCTTTTTTATTAATAATGATAGTTTAAATATTGTTGACAGTGATGCCGCAGCACCATCAGAAACACCAAATATCTTTTTTTATAATTCAAGTTTTCAAGTTCACAATGAAAGTTATTTATATTTAAATAAAATACATGATAATGATACTATTACAAATTTAATAGGCTGTACAATAAAAGTAGAAACAATTAGAACTTGGGCTTATTCAAATAACATCAAACTTGATAATACTGTAATTTATGGTGAATGGGAAAATTTTGAACCATAAAAGAAAGGTTATAAATGTTAGAGTTTAAATATTCAGAATTGAATACTTTACTACCAACTTTTCCAGGAGTTGTTGATGGTGGTAATAATATTGTAGAATCTACAGCACCTACATTAGTTCCTTTGTTACCGGATATTTCATCATATACCCCTGAGCAATTTCTCTATTGGAAATTCGATTTCTTGAATCCTGGAGAAGGTACGTCTGAATGGCAAGCACGAGATTATGATTATGGAATGAAAATGGAAAAAAGAATTGGAATAGGAAGCTTTTATTTTTATCCCAATACCTATCCACCAGACAATGGTTTCTATCGATTGGCAACACCATGGAGAATTACAGAACTTGAAAATTCAATAGAATGTAAAGGAAAAATTAAATTCTGGAGTTGGTTATCGACATTTTTTAATCTTCTTATTCCAGATCATAGAAAAATGATTGAATGGATTTGGAGTGCTATGCAGGATGTTGGTTGTGAATATTCTAAAAAAGCCAGAAGATTTATTCAATCAATGAACCCAGAAGAATCATTAATAAATCCAACAGAAAATTTTTATGATATTAAAATTGGAGTTCTTGATGCATATCCAATTTATCTTGATCCAGAATATCAAAATTATCAAATAACTGCGTTAAAGTCTTTGTGGTATCCAAATCAAATATTTTCTGATTTATTTGTTACAGAAGAAGTTTATAAAGTTCTAAGAGATGTTTGTATTGATGGGTACGCTGTAATACCATCAGATAATCCAGAAAAAGAAGATAGATTTTTTAAAGTAATTGGTAGAAAAAGTACTATCGAATCTAATGGTAATCCTGCATCATTTACAATAAAGGGTGATTATTTTTTATCTCCAAATTCTGTTCTTCAATTTATTGCAGACGATTCTGGTGAAGATATATCTACATATAAAATTGGATTCTTTTGGGCTGAAGGTACAAATGAAACGTATGATATAGAGTGGTTAGATGGAACAGATAAAATTTTAAAAGTAATTTGCTATGCTGTAGTACCAAATGGTACATCAATATTTGTTAATATTGATACTCTTGTAGCTGCTATAAATACACCACATGTAAACAAGTGGTGCACTGCAAAAAATGTTTCTAATCCATTGGTTGAATCCCCACCAATTTGGAATGAATTTATAAATTGGGATAATCAATCAAGAAAAACAAGTAACATAAGTTATGAAAATATAATTAATTTTACACCGAATGAAGAAGATTCTGGCGATTGGATTCCTCCAGAGGGTAAAAAATGGATATGGTACGAAGGCTACTCTCAAGGTGATGATAAAATTGATGGAACAACAGGTTTTTACACTGATGATAAAAATAAATATAGACATCTCATAAGGGTCATTGGTGATTTATCATATCTTAAAAACAATCTTAATCCTAAATTTTATATTACAACTGGTAAAAAATTTAAAATTGATAATTATGTTATAGATTTACCAATATTAACTCCACATATCACAAAAGATGTTCCATTTTATACTAAAGATATTGAGTATACTTTTTATAATAATTTTATTGAATTTCATAACAATCCTCGATTAATTACAACAAATGTTGATATTTTATATAGCCCAAAAGTAGATGTAATTGAATATTTCTTATATGAATTATATGGGAAATTATGTTCTCTTGATTGGGAACTATATAATTATAGTAATGTTACTGGGAAAGAGGCTATTCGAACTATAATGCAAACATTACAGAATCTATCTACAACATATGATTTTGATAGAAGTTCCAATGTTTATGGTGGATTACCAGTATCACCATATAATGGTAGAGTTCTTGGACTCTATGAGTCATATGATTATGAAATAATTGAAGTAGACAGTATTAATGATGCCATAAAATTAAAAATACCTGAAAATGAAAGGTTGCATTTTTTCTTCATTAATGGTGCTGCAATTTTAATAAATGATAAATTTGAAGCTTTGATAGATAATGTTAATCATGTTCTTGCAACTATGGAAGTTGAAAATATCGATAGATTTAAAATTGGCGATATTGTTAATATAAAACTCCCAACTAATTTTAAAGTAAAAGTTATGCATGATGATAATACTGAACACGAAGTTCCATGTATTCATACTTATTGCCCTTTCGATTTTGCTGGTTTACTTAAAACTTATTCAGACATTTATGAAAAAATAACAAATGAAAGACCAGAAGTATTGGTTTGGAATCAAAAAAATATCAATGGAATATATCATGTAATGGATGCTTATATTTTCACTGGTGGAATTCCTGAGAGTAGTGATGTTTTAATAGAATATTACAGTGCATTAGGTGAAGACATTAGCTCTTCAGCCTTAAATGGATATGCAGCAAGATATAACGATAAATGGAGACATGGTGAAGGAGAAATGGCTCAAGTTCATTTTCATTGGGCCACTCATAAGTTTCTTTTGATTCATGACCCCGAAAGTGAACAAGTTTATAGAGCTTATATCGACTCTCCAATGGATACTATTTTTAATCCTGATGATGTTGTCCAGAAAGGAGATGTTATTTGCAGAAATATAAATATATTCGATGAAAATGATTTCAGTAATTTTACTGAATTTAATAAATTTATACCAACAAATAGTGTTAATAATCATAACAAAATGTTGATGGTTTCAGGTATGCCTGTAAAATATGGTTTTCACTTTCCAGGAAAAGAATTGGAGAGTTAAATTGTATTTCATTTTTTTTTAATAGTAGATATTATTAGTAATGTATTTTATAATACATAATGGTGGTTAAAATATGCAAATTGAAAATAGTATAACAATTAAAACTTTGGATGTCGTAAAAAATTCAATTGAAGGTGGCAGTAAAAAAATTCAATTCTTCGATGTTAATGATATCCTTTTAGCTAATTTACCATTTTATGAACTTGTAATATCTCTTAATGGAGAATATTACATATTTTCATCTGGAAGTATTAATGGTTTTACTTTAAGAGGAGATATTATTGCAAGTGGAATAGTAAGTAAATTCTCAATAGATGGCTTAAATGCTTCGTCTATTTTAACTCCAAATATTATAACTGGAACAGTAGGGAATGTATCTTCTGGTAGAGATTTAATCTGCAATAGGATAAATTGGACTATTGGTAGAATTATTACTTGGGCTGAATTATCATTAAGATTGAGAGGTTAAAATGTTAACATATGTAAGAAAAACAATTACTGGTGGATTAGAAATAGGTTCTACAATAAATTGGGTTGAAGCAATATATACTAATGGAATAATTTGTGATCGTTCTGCTGGCGTTGACGGATACGGAAGTATAGATGGAGAAAATTTTTCTATAGGAGATTTTGCTCCAATTAATGAAGTTGCGGCCAGTTTAGGAATATTTTCTATTTTTACAACTCTTGATGATTATGGAAATACAAGAATACAATGGGATCCAGTACAAGAAGCATTCAAATATTATAACAGAGATAATAATCTTAGCCTAAAAATAGAATCGTATGGAAATGATGAGTCGCTATTTTTAATGGATAACACAATAAAATTAATTACCGGTTTAAGCGACATTGGTAGTCCTACAGTATATACAGATTATGATATAATCTGTAAATCTATTTTTAGTATTACAAAAGCATCTTTTGGCGATGTCGTTGAACAAGGTGGTGTAAGTTCAACCGCACACTTTCGTAATTTATATACTTGGCTACCATCTGCTGGTGATTATATAGAAATTGCAGATTATCTTGATAATGAGTTAACAATTCTTCAAGCAATAATAGATAATTACATGAATGGATCAAATAGAAAAAATCCATTTGATGGAATACTTGCAGGTTCTGGCTCAACAGATATGGAATTCAGTAGAAGCAATGTTTTATTTAGACCAACCATAGCAGGATCACTCGGTAGTACTTCAAATGGTTTTAAACTTAATGGAACATTAATGTTTAAAGATCCTGGTGAACTCCACTACGAAGTAAGAGCAAAAGTAGGTGATACTCTCATTTCTCAAGATGATTTTGCTGTTGATATCTATCTTTATAAATGGGGACCATATTTATGTGTTAAAATAGATTATAATGCTGCCATGCCAGCAATGACTGATGCTCAGTATATAAAATTACAATATAGATTTTTAGACAATAGTATTTCAAATATGCTTAATAGTATATTAGATAGTGGTCAATATTCTATGCAGACAGTAATAAATTGGGCTAAAGATTCATCAAATAATTTTAGAGATGCAATTGCAACTGCGGTTAGATTTAGATGGAACTTCCCTATTGGTTATAGATTTCAAGTTGAGTGTAACGCTCCACCTATAACTGGAACAGATTGGACATGTGAATTTGCACATATTGAAATTAATTATCTTATGTATACAGAATTTTCTACTTTCGTATAAAATAAGGAGATGATATAAATGGGACCACAAGTTATAAACTGGAATTTGCAAAAAATCATAGCATTTCCAGGACAAAATGTAATCGATGATGAGAATGAAAATGAAATGGGTCGTGAATTAGGGGAAAGTTCATGGACCATAGATTTTAAATTAAAGAATTTATATTCACCAGCTGCTACTCAAACTATAGCATCTAAAGTAATGAACTATGATACTGAAACTGATTATTGGTTTATTGATATTGATACTGATTTAAAAAATGTTCTGGTAGACAGATCAAAATGGGTTGGCCAAATAATTCATAATGCGGCAAGCGGATCGGATCCAACATTAAGATCATTTAAATTAATGGAGTTTATGATCGATCTTGACAGTCTTCGTGATGTTATAAAAGATCTCCCATTTGATTATAAAATTGATACAACCCCTGGATCTGAAAGTTCATATATTTGCTGGTATGATGAAGATGCTCATATTGGTCAAGAAGAATATATAGTATACAGAGCACCTGTTTATATGGGGGGTTCAGGTACAAACTTTGCAACAAAACCGGAGCTTGTAACTCATAGAGGAGGAATAGCCTCTTACACTCCACCTCCATAAAAAAATTTTGATTATAACCTGAAAAATAAAGAGGTGTTATGTTAATAGGAAATCTTGGAACACCTGCTAACCCGAGTCAGGGAGCAGCATTTTCCAATTTAGGATATAAAACTGCAAAAGATCCCTTCTATTGGTCGGTAGGCTCTGACTTGCCAGATGGAGAACAAATACTTCAGCCTGGAAAAGATGGGACAGTCAGTGCTACGATAAAAAATTCTATAATCACTTTTACTGTGCCTCAAACTCATGAAAATCTTACATCTGGTGATGTTGTAACACTACATGATAGTGGAACAATAATACTTCAAAGAAAATTATCTGAATTTCAGTGGGCTGTAAGAAATAATGATATGAGCCAGGTTGAACCAATTGAAGATGTTGAGGCTGTAGACAGTATAACAAAATCATTTAAAACTATCGAAGAAGCTCTCGGGGCAACTGGGATTAGTGATATTATAGGTACTTCAGATTTTGATATTATTGGGAATTCAATTGGCATTATATGCTTTGCTCAAGAAGAAACAAATCAAATTGTTCTGAGTGATACAAAATGGACTAATTCATCTGTTGATAACCATATTAAAATAATCTGTCCTCGTGAAGAATCTATTTGTAATAAATTTCATTTTTCTGGAATTGATAAACTTAATACTGGAATGTTGAGATTAGTTGGTGGATTTGATGTTGATGGTGTAGCCTTTTTTCTTTCAGGTGTTTCCATAGAAACTAATTCTACAATTGATGATTCTCCATTTTGGGGTATTACCGAATGCAAATTATCATATGATAGCAACATGTACAGTGTAGCTGTTAACACATCTCCATTACATATTATCGCTAATAATTATTCAGAATATGATACTGGTGGAACGTCTCCAGTTTCTTTCGATATCGATACATCTGAAAATTCCTTAATAGCAAATAATACATTATCAAAAATTGATATTGATACTACTACAAATACAGACATTTGGAATAATTTTTTTTATTCTGCAACATTTTCAGCTCAACCAGATGTTAATTCAACTTTTGAATATAATGCAACTTATGTAGCTCTTCTTGGGTGGATGACCGGTTCTAATAAACAATATACCTATTATAGAAATGAAGATAATGGCAAGCCTTATGGAACCGCTATAGACGGTATGGGTAGAGGTGGCAGTTGGGATGTTAATCTTAATGATTATGGTTATATAATTTCTAAAGATATTGTTGGAAAAATACGTGATAGAGACTCTTGGTCTATTGGATGTTATGATGGTAATCCAACTATTCCTTATGCTGTCTCATCTACAGCTCCAGCTTCAGAAACTGGGACGCTCTTAAGCCATGGCGAATTTCAACTACCTGCAGGAGTGGAAGAAGGCTCAGTGCTTACATATGGAGGTGCTGATTATCTTGTGGGGAAATTAATGGATAATGGAAATTATCAAGCTTTTCCAACAGATTTTGATTTTACATCAAGTAGATTTGTTGCTTTTACATCTCAAACTGTAGATATTGCTCCAGTTCATGAAGATATTGATGGTGCTATAGGCAATCAATACGAAGATGGTGAAATACTTGATTTTGCTTCTGAGACATCTCTTGATTTGAATACAGCTAAAGTTAATATTAAAGTTATAGCTTATAATGGTGAATCAGAAAATGGTGTTTATACTGGAAATTTTTCTGGAAATAAATATTACAATTTAATATTAATTGGCATGAGATCAAACTCTCTTGAATGGGATTCGAATAGTTATATTCAAAAATCTGGGAATTCTACACCTCATGGAATTGAAGTTGTTCATGATGGTATTCAGATAATAAATCTTCAAATTGAGTCTGATAGTGGACATGGAATTTTATTAGAATCTACTGTAACAACAGCTTTGATTGATTTGAATTATATCAGAAACTGTTTAAGAGATGGTGTACATGTTAATAATTATTTTTATAATTCTCCTTCAGTTTCTTATATTATAAGAAATATAATTCATAAATGTTTTAATGGTATTGTAATAGATAGTAAAATATCAAAGGAACATGATACCACTCATCATACTTATCTTATTGGAAATAATATTGTAAAAGATTCTGGAAATTATGGATTATATTGTAAAACTAATCCAGAAAAAAGTATGCCAAAATACATTACTCTTATAAATAATATTATTAATGAATCTAAAAAAGAGGATATCTTTTTAACTCCATATAAAAGCTTTGTTATTAACACTCTTAGTAGTGTAACAAGTGATTCTACTATAAATGAATTAATTACAAAAGATAGAAATTCATTATCAAATTATACAGTTGATTTTGATAAATTAAATGGAACCGGTTTTAGAATAAAATTGTATATTAAAAATCAACTTGGAAGATCATCCGGATATCAGGTCAAAAATGTGGGTTATATTAATTATTATGGATTAGTTGATGATTATTTTAAAGATGAGAGATGTTATTCAGTTGGTGAAACTGCAACAGATTTACTGTCACTAACTACCCGAATGACAGTATTAAATGGAATAATGAAATTCGATATAGATTTACCAAAGGAAGTATCATCTGGTGATATTGTTGAATACGATGATGGTGGGCCTGTAGAATTATATTTACAAGAAAGAGGTTCTGATAATGAATTTTATGTTACTGATAATCTTGGACAAAAACCAGCTGATATAGAATCTTATACAACTATTGATTCAATTACTCGATATTCAAATGATTTGTCAGATATGCTATCGAACTTATCAACATATTGGACTGGTTCGAATACCCCAGTAACTATAGTGAACAATGATGATAATGGTGCTATAAAACAATTTGGAAGTGATATAACTATAACTGGTCCAACATTTACTGTAGAATATCCATTAAAGGTCACAGTAAATGATGGTAAATATTTTGGTGGAATTAATCATCGTCATGATGGAATTAAAATAAAAGGATACAAAATAGATGTAATATCTGGAAAAATGATATTTAATGTTGCAGTCGGATATGTAATAATTGAAGGATTTAATGGAATTGGAGATGATACTACAGAAGCTGAAATTGCTCTTGCTGCATGTGAAATGTTATCAAAATTTAATCTTGCAAATGGATGTGCCCCTGGTAGAGGAACTACAAAACCATATACTACAATTTGTGATGTAATTTTTCGACAAAAAGATTCTGATTTATTTGATTTTACTGGTGGTGGTTTTGCTATAAATAGTAGTATAATAAATATTCCTACAGATCAATATACAGATACTGCATTTTTAACTCCTTCATTTTTATACAATTGTTATAGTTACCATTGTAAGCTTCAGGTTGGGGCAGGTGATGCTTATGCATCTGTTGATGGACTTGATGGTGAATTCCCAAAATTAGAAAATCCAACTGCAAATTGTAGAATAACACGTTATAGCTATACTTGCATAGGTCAAGGTGAAGATATAGATTTCGAACTTGATTTATTTGGTGCTACTGGTAATGAAAGATATGTTTATTTCGATAAATCTATAAATGGACAACTTGCCGAAAGATTATCTATAGGACCGTGTTCAAATAATTTTGATACAATGGAAGTTCATTTTTCAATATGTGGAGATATAACTAATCAAGCAGTAATACCAAATTTAACAGCTACAATTGAAGAAAATATAATAATATTTAATGAAGATATTAATAACATAGGAGTTGGAGTAGGTGCTAAAGTTATTTTTGAGGATTTAACTGAAGTAATTTTATATGAAAAAATTACTCAAAACCAATGGCGTGTAGCACTTGAAACTGGAGAACCAGTTAATAATAAAATTATGTCAGAGGTTGATGGTATCTATCATTTTTCATCATCATTAAAAACTATATGGGATATAGCATCTGAAACTTATATTCCATATATCTTATCTAAATCTATTGGCTTTTTTAATATTAGTAGATGTAAATTAAAAATAAATATATGGGGATATATGTCAGATTTCGATAATAAGATAAATGGAAATACTATTATTCCTAAAATTATTGCCGATGAAAAACATTTTATCGATATAAAAACACCATATGATTTATCAAAATATTGCAATACGAGACATGGCCCAAGACCTTATAATGCCAATATGTATACTCCATGTCTTCTTGCTCAAAATGGAACACCAGTAATATCACTTAGAAGTGATTATAGTAGAGTATCAGGATTCATAATAGCTGGAGCTGGATATGCCTATGAAAAAGGTGTTGTAACATATGGTGCAAAACATACCAAAGTTGAAAATAATGTATTTTTTGCTGAAAACTCCATTTCTCCTTCTCTAAATGATGGTATTCACTTAGTAAATTATGATGGAGATAGTTTTAATAAACTAAACTATCAATATAGTGGATGGAAACAAGAATTTATTGATAATAGTACAATAGATATTATTGAAGATTCTGGCAAAGAAAGACCAATGTATTGGGGTGCTATCTTTGATGATATTACAAAACGTGAATTAATAGATGTTGGATTAGAAGCAGACCTTCAACTTGATTTTAAAATAAGATTTATAATGCCATCTAATCAAGATGTTGCAATTTATAATGATGTTATGAATTTTAAAATTATATTCAACACTGAAGATATTAAATTTGTTCTTGGCTCTGATTATGAAGCATGGAGAAAAATTGAATCTACTGGATTCTTAGATTTAAGAATAGTAAGAAATGGATATATTGATAGTAATGGTTATTTTAAGATATTAAACAATGATAAATATGGCATTTATTTCAAAACAAAAAATTTTGGCGAGTGGGAATTATTACATGATATAGTAATAGGAGCAGGCCCACTTGTTGATCCAGATATAGGTTTATTTCATTATGAAGCAGCTGCTGCAGGAGAATTTGGTATTTCAAATATGTTCATATATAGTGAATCTGGTTCAAGTTTTCAATTTGAAAAAAGTGAATTTAATATTTATCGTGGAAATTCAATTTCTAAAGTTTTTGGGCTACAGATAGGTATCGAGGGGACCGGTGATTCAAAAATTTATAATAATTTAATATATGATATGGAATCTGATTCAATTGGTATAAAAAATCTTTTTGAAGATGATGTGATAAATTGCACAGTACAAGACGATCCAGGAGGAGTTCCATCTGAACAGACATATTATCAAGCAGACAATACTATATTTAGTACCGATAGTAATGATAAATTATATGGTTCTAATCAACAGGCATTTTGTGGAACAGGTATAAATATAGAATGTAATGATCCATTAAATAATGATTTTAGACCATCCATTAATGATCCAAGAGGTGATGGAAAAGTATTAGAAGTTGACGAAAGAGACGCAGCTGGAAATCTTCGTGGAATATATCCAGATAGATTTGGATGGGAGTATGAAGCGAATAAACTATTCTTTTCTATTGGAGATGATGATGAAGATTTAAGAACTGGAAATCCATCTTATTTTATTCAAGATGGATATTTATTCTTTTCTCAAGATCAAGAAAAAATAGGCGTTGGTATGCGAATATTTGATAATATAAATACAATACCATATGGCTTATTTATATCAGAAATTATTTCTAAAAAAATAGTCAAAATTACAAATGTTTTCGGCGAAAAAATTAATGATATGCAAAATGGGATTACGTCAAAAATATTTAAAGTATTTAATACATTAGGATCTGGAAGAGATCATATTGTAAGTATATGGGAAAATAATTTGGTATCATCTAATATCCAAATTAATTTTGCAATATATAATGACAACCAAGAATCTGAACCTTCTGTTTTCTTTGACGAAACCGTAACAGATCAAGATCATTTTATAAGAATTTTTGCACCATCATTACCAAATGAGGCAATAATAAGCCAAAGGCATGATGGAACTCCTAACAATGGTGCTATACTTGAATTTGATCCATCATATTCTGTTTATAATGGACTTCAATTATTTCATGTTCATTATTTTCAAGTAGAAAATTTAAGAATTAAATTAAATACTCCATATGAAGCCTTTGTAGCAAATGCAATCCATGGAGAAAAATGTAATGGTGCATTAATAAGAAATAATGTTATTGTAGAATCGCCAGGTGATGGTATCCATCTTGAAAAATGGATACCAGGAGCATCACCACAACTACTTAATAAATTTGCTGTATTTAATAATGTTGTTCAAAATTGTGGTAGAAGTGGTATCACAGTAATGGATTATGAAGGAAGTCTTCCAATATATTATTATAGATTTAAATCTATGATATCAAATAATACTGTTGTAAAATCAAGAGAGGGCATAAATGTAATACCAGCCCCACAAAGTATGAGAATTGCTGTAAATAATAACATCGTTAGTGATACACAACTTGGTAATTATTCAATAAATTTTCATGAAGGTGAACGATCTGAAATAAAATCAAATTCATGTGATGATGATAGTTTAAGATATTTCAATGAATATACAACTGATTATGGCTCTCAAGTTATACGAGAAGAAGATATCGAAAACTTTTATCCAAAATTTGTTAATAGAGATAATGGAGAATATATGCTCGATCCATTATATGATAAAATACTTATTAACAATGCTACAGATATGAGTATCAGTGATAATAACGATGTATTTCCATATGATTCTGACAATTTGTATAGTAATAGAGAATCAAATAAATGGGATATTGGTGCATTTGAAGATGTAGCAATTGAAGGATTTACAAGTATATTATATTTAACACCATACTTTGATGGTATTGGATTTGAAGGTGATTTTAATATATGGGGTGATTTATATTTAAGAGAAAGCACAAATACTTTTCTTTCTGACGTTCCTATTGAACTACAATTTGTAAGTATTGGTGATTTAAATATTTATGCTCTGGCTCATCAAGGAATAGAAAATTTAAGAATTCATGTTGAAGGTAATATTTCATTTCAAGGTGGATTTAATCTTGGTGATAGAAGTGATAGAAAAGTTTTAATTAAAACATACCAACCCGAACAAGTAAGGGGCCCCGGTGGAATTATTTATGATAAAAATATAATTCATGAAGATGATGTCCAGGGCGATATTGAATTCTTGGGTCTAAAAATATATCATTTAAACGATGGTGTTTTTCATAGACCTTTTGAATATGAACCAGTCAATGTTAAGTTTAATAATTGTATAACAGCCGTTGCAAAAAACACTGTCCTCCCAGGAGGTACAAATATTTTATTTGAAAACACTCTTCTTCTTTTCAGAAATGATGATGTTGATAGTAATTTATATATATCCGAAATTGCTGATGAATTATATAGTTTTTTAAATTCAATAGTTCTTACTTGGGATACTGGAATTTCGAATTTAGTATTTGAATGTTTTCCAATACCAGATAGTACATGTTTAATTTCAAATTCATTATTTTGGAATTATTCTCAAGGTCAATATTATTTGTATCCTAATAGTTTACCATCTAAACTTATTGATAATATATCTAATCAGGATCCAAAACTTTTATATGTAGATGAGAATGATATTGTTCAAAATTATAATTCAGAGACATTATTTACAAAATCTTTTATTCCAGATAATAGCTCACCTTTATTTGATAAAGGCAATAATACTTATGTAACAAATAGTTATGATATTATTGATAATCCAAGAATTCATATAAATAATATTGTTGATATTGGCCCATACGAAATCGTAATTCATCAAATAATTTTTGATGAAAGTAATATTTATAAATTATTGCAGGGTATCCTTACAAAATATGATGACAAACAAATCATAGTAAATAAAGATGGTGAAGTATTTGAAGATTTGTTTAATAGATTTGATCCTGATTCAATAAGTAGAGAAGATTTTGTAAGAAGTGAAAAATATATCTTGAAATTACGTGAGATTGAAATCTATAATGAATATTATAACGATAAAGAAGATAAATTTATTGCAGACTTTGAATGTTATATTGATAAGAAAAAAAATGCTCTATTTGTTGAAAAGAAAAAAAATACTTTTGGCTCTATATTTAATAATATTTTTAAAGGTGGATATATTTTTTTCTTTGATGAAAGAGTAAATAAAATATATGTTT
>Ga0209834_10000483_pt1 | contig 24503 bp, 22 predicted proteins | sample Mar14236cmmetaG_FD_184134 | JGI IMG/M metagenome (GOLD analysis project Ga0209834, IMG submission 184134) | Marine hydrothermal vent microbial communities from Guaymas Basin, Gulf of California to study Microbial Dark Matter (Phase II) - Marker... ...
GAGTATATAATACAGGAACTTCAACACGTCAAATGAAATGCAGCGATGATAAGTTTTCCGGAATCCTGCATATCATTAAATATATCTACAGCTTGAGATGTGTCCTTGCAAATAAGCTCGATGCCATTTTCTGTGCAATAGTCGCTCACACCTTTATGGATTTTCATCAGTCCGAATTTGCCTGTGCCGATAATGAGCACATCGGGTTTTTCATCTTGAAGGCATGGAATATCAGCAAGGGTCAGGTGGTGAGAACGCTCTCTCCGCCAATCCGCTTGCACCTCATCCTTGTGAATAATTACATCGTGAGTGTACCTGATTCCGTCTATGACCATCTTTCCGAACTTGTAGCTTTCGATTCTCATAAATCCTCACAAATAAAACGGGTATGAATGTCAAGAAAATGCATGCAAAATTTGACAAACATATATGAATTAAAATCTTTATTCTTACTATGCCATTATACAGAATGAAAAGGGAGGCATAATGGAATTAAAAACGGTGAAATTGATATTCCCAGAGGGGTGCAATATTATACTGGGGCAATCTCATTTTATTAAGACCGTTGAGGACATTTATGAGGTCATGGTGAATTCCGTACCGGGTATCAAGTTCGGGCTAGCGTTCTCGGAAGCATCCGGTCCATGCCTTATCAGAAAAGACGGCACAGACGATGAGCTCATCGAGATCGCAGTGAAAAATCTGGAGAATCTCGCTTCGGGCCATTGCTTTTTTATTGTGATGCGGGACTCATTTCCCATCAATGTGCTGAACGGGCTGAAACAGTGCTTTGAGGTGGTTAATATCTTCTGTGCCACTGCAAATCCAGTTGAGGTTATCGTAGCAGAGTCTGAATTGGGCAGAGGTATTCTCGGTGTTATTGACGGCTTTTCCCCAAAAGGAGTTGAGTCTGACGAAGATAAGGCAAAACGAAAAGAATTTCTTAGAATGATAGGATATAAACTCTAATGAGACTTTTTCTTGCAATTGATTTTCCTGACGAGCTGAAAGTGCGCATTGCACGCAATGTCGAGATATTGAAGGGCTATATTCCCAAAGGGATCAAGTGGGTAGATAAGAAGAACCTGCACGTAACCTTTAAATTTCTCGGCGATGTGAACGAGCGTGTTCTGGAAGACCTAAATGCCCCCATTGAAGGCATTACCTGCAAGTATTCTCCATTCACGATTTCCTTTAAGGATGTAGAAATGATCCCCAATCCCGAACGTCCGCGCCTAATATGGTATGACATGAAGGATGACACAGAGTCTGCATCGAAGCTTTTCAGAGGTGTTGACCTGGCATTGTATGATCTGGGTTTCAGTAAAGAGAAACGCCCCCTGGCACTGCATACCACGCTTGGCAGAGTAAAATTTGCACGAAATATTGAATGGGAGAAAATTTCCTCAAACCTGATACCGATAGATGATATTGTTAAGTGCGGGGAGCTCACACTTTTCAAGAGCCGGCTCACCCCCTCGGGTCCGATATATTCAATTTTGAAAACATTTCCTTTAAAAAAAATAGATAAAGACGGAGGTAATATACAATGAAAAAGGAAAATTACAAAGAATCCTTAGTTACTGCAATGGGACAAATCCGTAAAAAGTACGGCGAGGGCTCGATCATGCGGCTTGGTGATGATGTCAGAGTCGATATCGAGACCATACCTACAGGTGCGATAAATCTTGATGCTGCACTTGGTGTGGGTGGAATTCCCCGTGGAAGAGTCTCGGAAATCTACGGTGAAGAAGCATCAGGTAAAACCACACTGGCTTTGCACATTGCAGCCGAAGCCCAGAAAATGGGTGGTGTGATCGCTTTTATTGATGCTGAACACGCATTGGATCCTTCTTATGCACGAAGGCTTGGTATCAATACTGACGAAATGCTCATCTCACAGCCGGATACTGGCGAGCAGGCGCTGGAGATCGCAGAAACACTGGTACGAAGCAATGCAGTTGATCTTATTATTGTGGACTCTGTAGCTGCACTGGTTCCTCAAGCTGAGATCGAGGGTGATATGGGCGATACTCATGTTGGATTACAGGCACGTCTTATGTCACAGGCGCTGCGAAAACTTACAGGCGTGATCGGTAAATCACACTGCTCACTCATCTTCATCAACCAGACCCGTATGAAGATCGGCGTCACTCCTTATATGAATCCCAGAACAACAACCGGCGGCGTGGCATTGAAATTCTATTCTTCAGTACGAATCGAGGTCAAAGCCGGACCCAAGATCAAAAGTGCTTCAAACGAGATCCTTGGTAATGTGATCTGGGTAAAGATCGTGAAGAATAAGCTTGCTCCTCCTTTCCGCTCAGTTCAGTTTGATATCATATATGGCAAAGGCATCTCCTCACTCGGCATTCTTGTAGATGAAGCAGTGAATGCGAATATCATCCAAAAGAAGGGTTCGTGGTATTCTTATGAAGGAACTCAGATCGGTCAGGGCAAGGACCAGGCAAAAGAATATTTGCGTGAGAATCAAAAGGTCAAAGAACAGGTCGAGAAAAAAGTGAAAAAGGCACTCGGCATAGAAGTACCTTCTAAAAATGAAGATAACAAGGATAAAAAAGAGAAAGAATAGACGCTTATACGATATTTTCATTGATGGTGAGTTCAGTTTTTCTGTTTCATCAAACAAAGTATTACAAAAATTCGGGCTGGAACAAGGGCAAATCTTCCAGCCCGATAACTTTAATAAGTTGCGTGAAAAGATAGAATTCTTTGAGGCAGAAAATATTCTCCTGCAATTCCTGGGATACCGATTTCGCTCTAAAAAAGAGATTTTAATAAAGCTCACAAGCAAGAAAATTTCCAGATCAACTATTGATGCACTTATTGCAAAATATGAGGCGAAGGGCTTCATCAATGATGAAAATTTTGCAGAATCCTACATCTTGGATTTGATAACCCATCATCCTCAAGGGAACTTTGCCATCAGGCAGAAATTAAAGCAAAGAGGTATCTCAAACGAGATCATAAAAAGGTTGAGTGAGGAGTATCTTTCAGGGGAGAATGAGCATGAAATGGCAATCAAGGAACTCTCAAAACGCAAAACAAGATATATGAAATTGGAACCCCGCGAACGCAGGAATAAAGCTCTTGCATTTTTGCAGAGAAAGGGATTTTCTTATACCTGTGCAAGGGAGTGTATTGAGGAAATATTGTTTAGCGAGGAAAGTTAGAGAACTATTCTATTCTTCTGCTTCCTGAATAACCTTTATGGCATCAACATTCATGGTGCACCGTGCCGGAATGAGAGTGGTGAACAGCGAGATGGCAAGTGATATAAACGCAACGAGCAGCAGGTCGAAAAGCTCAATTTTCACAGGAAGAGTTTGGAAGGGCATTCCGGATATGGGAATTTGTATGAACTGCCATTTTATCTGAGCAAAGAGAAGTCCAAGAGACACGACAAAACCGGATACTGTTCCGATCAAATAGATAAATAGTCCATTATATAAGAATATCTTCATTACATCTTTTTTCTTTGCTCCAAAGGATTTGAGTATGCCGATGTCTTGACGTTTCTGAGCAACCAGCTTGAGATAATTTCCAATCATATTGAATGCTGTGATAAGAAATATTAGCACAAGCACAAGGAACATGATCTTCTTCTCAAATCGGATGGCAGTAAAAAGATGCTTCTCAAATTCTCTCCAATCCAGCACTTCATAGGAATTGCCAAGTTCAGCCCTGATATTTTTGGCGACGCTAAGGGATTTTTTGGGTGAAACCGTTTTGATGCCCAGATATGTGATTGCATCGTCCATATTTTGAAATTTTTGAAGGGTGTGAATGTCTGTGTAGGAGTATTTCATGTCGTATTCAGGAATGCCGGTGTAGAACAGCCCGACAACTTTTAGAGTTTTGCTTTTCGGCATCATGCCAAATGGAGTCGGCTGGTCTGCAATAGGGGACGTGAGCGTCAGTTCGTCTCCCCAGTTCACACCAAGGATAAGAGCAAGGTCCGAACCAACAATTATACCATCTTTCATCTCTTCTTGTGTGGGAGCGCCGATGTATATTCTTCTCAGCAAATTTGTGATTTCATCATGCTTAGAGATGTCAATGCCCTGGCAAATGGTGCCACTCACTTTTTTCTCGTGAAGGAGCATGAGTTCTGCCTGCACGATGGGGCTTATTCCTGTTATTGATTTGTTCGGAATCTTCTCTTCGATCTGCTGCCAGCTCGTAAGCCGTGCAAAATCCTTTGCATAAATTTTGATCTCCGAATGCAGCCCGATGATTCGCTCTGTGATGTCTTCTTCCAATCCGTTCATCACGGACATGACCACGATCAGGGCAAAAACACCAAGGAAAATTCCTACAACAGAGATAGCGTTGCCAAAAGAGAGGAATTTGTGGTTTCCAGATGTAAGATAGGTACGTGCAAGCCGGATGTAATACATGCTCACTGAGGTCTCTCCCAGGTAACTTTCTGCATTCGAAAGAGATATTTGAACAGTCCGATAAAAGCAGCATAATTAATTATGATCAAGTAAAAAGGAACCGTTAAAAGAACAGGCATTTTTTTGTTCTTAAAGAACACAATTCCGCTCAACCCTAGCACATAGAAAAGGATTTGAAGAAGTAAAAAGATGCGGAATCTGAGAATGGGGATAAAAATATTTGAAACGAACAGAGCGATCATAAAGAGGAATGAAAAACTTCTTAGGAATTTATGTGAGAGAAATTCAAAAGCGATCCTGCCGCGGAATGGATTGAGAAGTTTTCTCAGAAGAAAGAGCTGCTGAAAATTCCCGACTGAAATTCGAATACGCCGCCTCATTTCTCCTCCCACCGAAGTAGTTCCTTCTTCCACTGCAACAGCACCGGGTTCGTACACAGCGCGCTTCTTTTGTTGAACTGCATACATAGGAAGAATGTAGTCGTCATTGATCGCCCGGGTAGGAAGTGTTTGGAAGAGAGATTTCCTAAGTGCATACAAAGCGCCGTGAGCTCCTAATATTGAATAAAATTTACTCTCGTTTGTTTTTAAAAAGGTTTCATAATGCCAGTAAAAACCCTCGCCCTCTGCGCGGGAAGTTGATGATGCATCACGCAAAATATAGAGACCGGACACACTACCGATATTTGGTTCTTTAAAAGGAGAAATAAGTTTTTTTAGAGCATTTACAACAAGCATTGCTGACGCATCGGAAAAGACGATGATCTCTCCCTTTAGCTTTGGAACAGTTTTATTGATCAAGCTCGTTTTTCCTTCGCGCACATTATAAGCAATAAGCTGTATTTCATCTGAATAAAGTTCTGCAATCTCAACTGTTTTATCATCAGATCCATCTGATGCAACGACGATCTCGATCTTATCTTTCGGGTAATCAAGCTCGAGCGTATTACGTATCTTTTTCTCTATAACTTGTTCCTCATTATAGGCAGGTATAAAAAAGCTGATTTTAGGCAGAACCGATCCGTCTCTTAGCTCTTCATCGGAGAATTTCACAAAGTGCTTTGGCATCAATTTTGATAAAAAAAGTATAAGGATAGGATATCCAAAATATACGTAGAAAAGTATGATGCAAGAGACCCAGAAAGCGATTATCCAGCCCATATTACTCATACTTCATTTCCCAGATAGAGTGATATAATTTGTTGCCGAGTATTCTCTGAATGAAAAATTTAATATCCTGTCTGAATTTCATAGATTTCCAAACTGAAGGATCAAGAGAAACTATTTTTTTAAAAAAATCTAATGTGTATTTTCTTTTTATTGGAACTCGCCCCAGCGAAAAGAGATTAGAATCAGAATTATTTGTATGATACATAGAAGTACAGAGTGTTTTGTAGCCGGCTTTTTGTGCTGCTTCAACAATTCTTTTATTTCCTCTTCCACCGGGCAGCGACAGACTTGTGACAGGTTTATGAATTATTACTTCGAGTTGCCTTCTAGACTCTTCCAATTCATAATACAATTTTTCATCGGGGAGATTTGAGAGAAAAACATGATTCACCGTATGGGAGCCGATTTCCATTCCTTTGTCGGAAAGTGAGTGTATTTGATTTTCGGAAAACCCGATTTTGGAATCGATCAGGCAGGTTGTGACAAAAAAAGTAGCGCCGAACTCGTACTTTTCAAGTTCAGGCAAGCAGTATTTAAAATTATTAGCATACCCGTCATCAAAGGTAAGGCATACAGTTATTTTTGCTTGTTTTGAAGGATTTTGCACCCTTTCTGCAAACTCATTGACAGCGATACAAGAATAATCCAACTCACCGAGCAAAGCCATCTGCCTCCTGAACATTTCTTTCGTGATTGTATAGGGGTCACCTTCCGGCAGGATGTTGTGGTACATCAGAAAAGGAATTGCGTGAGATGTCATAACTTATTTTGAGATAAACTCAACAGGATGCAGAAATGCTTGGGCAACTTCAGTGGTTTTGATCTGTTCAATATCACTACCATGGAAATAGATGAGAATGTCATGAGTTCTGTTGAAATCCTGATTTCTTAGATTTGCATAATTAGGACGCATTTTATTTCGCAGAGTATATTTTATATCGATTTCCTGAGCATAGGGAGGCCAAAGCATAAGGGTGACATCTTTTTCCTGAATGTAATAACCAAATTGGGTAAGATCCCAGAATGGTTTGACTGCAAGCATCACACCACCTGTAAGATTGCTTGCATCCACCCAGCGTGAAAGGTTCTGATCAAAGAGCAGTTTGCGACCCTGACTTCGCACCTCGGATTTTTCAATATCAGACTGATAAATAACAACCGGAAGATCCATCTGCACCCCTGTATTTGGTGAATATACCTGAGAGATTTCCTCAGAGTATGGTATATAAATTGCCGCTGATTCAATCGGAGCAGTTTTTGAAAAAATGAAGTCCAATGAAATTTCCACGAAACTCTGTTCTGCAAATGCAGTGATAAGTGCGATGAATTTGCACAGATCATACCCGCTGCTGCTCCTGAGATATCCTTCTGCTCTGAAGGTTGTTCTAAGTGGTCCGGCTTCGACCATCTCAACATTATAGGTAGAGAAATCATAGGAGCTCTGATAAAAGATGCCATTGTGCGTCATGATGATGTCTTCCCCATCAGACACAAGTTCATTATCTGAATAATAACCATCACCATTGGCGTCAAGCCATGCTTTGTCCAGCAGGGTGAAATGGTTCTTATTAAGATCAAATCGTAATTTACCTGTACTTACCTGAATGACGTTCTCTTTGTAGCGGACAGTGATGCCTGATTTGAAATTCATTTTCGCGAGTTCGCTGCCATAGAGAAGAGAAAACTGCTTTTCTTCATTAGCTTGAAAGCTTGCCTGGAAATCGAGCTGTGCTTCTTTGAAGCTGCCATCTGGCCAGGAATGTGTAACCTTTATTTGATAAGGGATATCCTGACCGCCGGGATCTTTGAGGAGCATTATTGTTTTTTCAAAAACTTTTCCTGCAGGAAACTCAACAACACCTGTACAGGGTGTATTCTCAATGCCAATTTTATTAGGATTTTTAACTCTAAAGGTGGTTGTATTTCCTTGGGAATAATAGGTTTTTGTGATCTCGTAATCCTGCTGAGAAGAAATATCTTTTACCTTTTGCTGGGTTTGCGTAGGTTTTGCAAATATTTTTTTATCCTCATACTGCGAGGTAACCAGCTTCACATCATCGATATAGATCACAGCATCTTGAGATGGTTTCCAGCGGAAGAAATTCAGATCGACAATTTTCTTGATATTGATCTTATCAGACATTTCATCAATTGGAATTGAAAATTTATTCCATTGTTGCGGTTCAAGATATAGATCATATTTGAATCGTTTTTCACTGCGGTCTTTTATTTGGAGAATAACTCTCAGCTTTGATTGAGAGGGATTGTATATTTCGAAATTTAGTGCTTCAAAATTAGACCAGCGTTTGGGGAAGTACTGCAGAAAAATCTTGGGAGCAGCACCCCGATTTGCCAGGAACTCAACTTTCCCAGACTGATCACCACTATGTACAAATTGGTTTGACTGGTATAGTATAACATCTTCGTAGCGCCATTTTTGGAGTTCTTCAGGAGTTTCAAAATCACTGAGCATGAGGAATCCACCTTCGGGACTATACCCCTTTTTCTCGGCTTCATTAAAAACATCTCCAGCATCCTCGATCGTATCATAGATTCTGCCCTGAATCGGTGCGAAAATCCCGGTAATATAAGGAAAAATATCCAGAACATGAAATACGACAATAACGATCACAACAATAAGTATTGAAATAAAATCTCTTGTGTAAAGTTTCATAATGCTCGAATCGATTTTTTGATTATTTTTTTCATCTTTACAAATTCATCTGAAATAAAATCTATTAAAACCAATTATTAAAATTAAAAAAATTTAATCAAAGTATTTATTCTTTTTTAAGGAGTGCTCTATATAACTGATCAGTTTGTTTGATCATTTGCTCCATAGAGAATTTGTTTTTAGCACGGACAAATCCTTCGTTTCCCATTTCTTCTCGCTTAAGTGGGTCGTCGAGTAGTTTTATGATAGCCGAAGAAAGCTTGTCTGCTCTTTTTGGTGGAACAAGATATCCTGTTTTGCCGTTAACGATCAATTCGGGATTACCGCCAACTTCTGTTGCAACTACCGGTTTTTTTAAAGCCATCGATTCTAAGATTACATTTGAACAACCCTCAGTCAAAGATGAAATTACAGAAATATCTACCGATCCGAGATAGCTAAGATACTCGGTTGAATGATCCATCAAAATTACATAATCTTCAATGCTAAGTTTTCGTACAATTTCTTTCATAGATGCATTGGTCATACCATATCCCATTGCAAGAAATGTAATATTTGAGAAATTGTTCAATATGATTTTTGATGCTTGAAAAAATGTTTTGTGATCTTTCACGGGATCGTTGCGTGCAAATATGCCGACTAATAAATCTCCATTTCTAAGCCCCAAATCCTTTCTGATTTTTTCTGAATTTACCTTTAGCCCAAATAAATTTTCATCAATTCCATTATAGATCACTCTGATTTTTTTTGGGGATATTTTTTCTACTTTTTGTAAAAATTTTTGTATTTCTTTTGCATTTACGATAATTTTATCAGTTCCTATCGCAAGAATCCTATCTGTGATTTTATGCAAAAGATTTTTCCAATTATCAACACTTCTCATCGATGCTATAACAACCGGTGTTCGTGCAAGTATTGCACAGATTCTTCCATAAGTGTCAGCCGTGAATAAGTATGTGTGAACAATATCGAAGTTATTTTTTTTGATGAAATTATATAATTTGATAAGTGTTTTTAAATCGAAAAAGCCATGCTGAGAAAATAATTTTACTGTGATATCCATTTCCTCAATTTCTTTTTTGAGCATTGCTTTTTTTTGGTCGAGATTGCATACTGTAATTGCAAATTCTGAGCTAGGTAATCTTTTGACTAATTCTATGATCTGTCTTTGGGCTCCCCCCGGATCAAGATGGTCAATGCAGAGTAAAATATTTGTTTTCATTAATTGCTAAATTGGTTTATTCAATAGATTTAAATATAAAGCTTCGTGATTTTTTGCCATTATTTCTGCAGTAAATAGTTTTTGGATTCTCACTTTTGAAGCTTCCGAGAAATTGTTTGATAGATTTTGATCTGTTAATAGTTTAAGAATGGCTTCAGCAAGAGTCCTTGGATTGTTTGGCTCAACAATTATTCCTGTTTCTCCGTTTATACATAGCTCAGAATTTCCGCCGACATTTGTAACTACGGCTGGTATTCCCTGTCTCATAGCTTCTAATAAAGTTATTGGAAATCCTTCTCTCGTAGAAGAGAGCACGAAAAGATCGGCTATAGAGAGCAATTCGGGAATATCCTTCCTCAATCCGGTGATAATTACATTATTCTGAAGATTGAGTTCTTTCGTAAGAAGAATAATTTCTTGTTTTAATGAGCCGTCACCAATTATAAGTGCCTTGAAATTTAGAGTCTCATTTATTACCTCTTTTAATGCTTTTAAAAAAACATGATGAGCTTTGGCAGCTTCCAGTCGTCCAATAATCACAATAACTTTATCGGATGGTTCTATGCCGAATTCTTTTCTTTTTTCCAAAACATTAATTTTGATATTAAATTTTGTTAGATCCACTCCGTTATAAATTGTAATGAATTTATCAGGATTGATTTTTGTCATCTTAATATAAAATTCTTTAACCTTATTAGAAACAGCGATGATTTTATTAGTAATAGATGCCAGCAAGCTATCCGCCCAAAAATGAGCTCTTCTTTTCCAAACATCAACGTTATGTTCAGTAATTACAATGACTTTTACTCCTGCAAGTTTTGCAGCAATTCTTCCCCAGAAATTTGCAGTCCATAGGTGAGTATGCACGAGATTGATTTGTTTTTCTTTGATGAGTTTATAAATTTTGTATATTATGTATGGGTCAAATTTTGGTTTTTTATATAAAGGTATTACTTCGATTCCAACATCTTCTAATTCATCAGAGAATATCCCCTTATCGTTAAGGCAACAGACTGTTGGATAAAATTTATCTTTATCTATGTTTTTGCATAGGTCAATAACGACCTTTTCTGCACCCCCTAAACCCAATGACCAGATGATGTAAAGAATGTTTATTTTATTCATGATTTCTATTAATTAATATTGAGACTAGTTCTCTTACATTCTTTTTGATATCGAATTTTTCTTCAACAAGCTCCCTTCCGTTTTTCACAAATGTTTTTGCTGCGTCGGGATCATTAAGCAATCCAATGATCGCATCTGCAAGCTGTAGTGAATTTCTTGGCTCAACTGTAATACCTGTAATGTTGTTTTGTATTATTTCCGGCACTCCTGAGACCGTAGTTGATATAACAGGTGTGCGCATTGCAAGAGCTTCGATCATCACATTAGGGATACCATCTCTGTCACCATTTTTTGAAATAACACAAGGTAATACGAACATCCGGGCTTTATTGAACATATCAAAAATGTAGGATTGAGGTTTCATCCCGGATAGCACGACATATTCCTGTAATTCCAATTGTTCGATTTGTAATGTGAGGGCTTTTCTGTCTGGACCCTCTCCGATAATAATACACTTGAATTGATAACCTTGATCACGAAGAATATCACAGGCATCAAGAAGATAGGGAAATCCTTTCTGCTCGCACAGTCTTCCAATTGAGAAGATCAGGTTATCTTCGATATTTTTATTTATTTCCGGTAGCGTATCAAAATCAATTCCGTGATAGTTCAGGATTATCTTATCATTCTCTTTATAATCAAGTAATGAATCCAGATATTTTTTATTATAGCTGGTACATGTCGCAACGAATTCTGCATGCTGAACTTTTTCCTTCAGCATTGGATTTGGTAGAAAAATATCCCATGCATGGGCAGTAAAACTAAATGAAATTCCCAGAATTTTCGAGATAATAACTGCACTTGTCGTGGGTATAGTTGCCCAATGTGCATGAAGGTGGGTAATCTCCAGATCCCTTATTAATTTTGCATAATATAATGAAATGGGAATTATTGCTATTGATTTTATAAGAAACTCAAATGAAGTAACATTTGATTTAATCAAATAGGTGAATAAGCTAAGGCATTCCAATGGTCTGTTCCATATGAAATACAGAAGGGCTTTTATCACATTTATTGAAAGGAGTGCGGAATAGTGAGTCTGTGTTATAAATTCTTGAGCTTGGGGGTGTACGACCTTATCCTTACATTTCTTCAGTGAGAAAAGCTGAACGTTGATCTGATTTTTCTTTAACTCTATTATTTCTCTTAATATAAAGGTTTCATGGGTTTCAGGGAATTGCGATAATATATATGCTATCTTTTTATTATTTATCTTCATGCGATTGGGATTTTAATTTGTTTGCATCTATCATCTCTTGCGTTATGATGATTTTCAGTCTTTGCATCAGAGCCGCAATGATCCAGAATTGTCCGGCGATTTCAAGAGAATTCATTCTTGAACCGAACATACATGCCACAGCAAGTCCGACGATACCTCCAAGAAATCCTGCGGCACATCCCTTAAAGAAATTGTCTTTCGAATATCTGAAAACCCATAGGGTTGTAGAAAATACAATGATCAGTAATGAAAGAAACACCAATAATGCAGGCACACCCATCTCGGCTGCAATTCGAAGATATGTATTATGAGCATCGCGCTTTTCCTCAATCTCAGAGTAGTCCATAATAAAATAAGGAAACACACCAAAGCCAAATCCAAGAATGGGATTTTTCTTAATCATATTTAAGGCACCTCTCCAGATGATAATCCTGTCAGAAGCGCTTTTTTCGACCTTCTCTTCAACGGATTGTTCAAGATATGTCTGCTCATGAGTGAAAGTCGATTTGAATCTTCCTGTAATACTTTCGGGAAGTATTGATGGGTTGATAATAACAAGAATAATTAGTAGTATTCCCGGTATAATAAGCTTTTTACTTCTTGTTATTACAATAACCAGCAAAGCTCCAACCCCAAAAGCTAGCCAGGTTCCTCTTGAATAAGTAACATGAGCGCCCCTGGCGCATAAAAGAAAAAAGATCATATATGTCCAGCTTCGTATTTTATGGGCATTATAGATACAGATCCCAAGAAGTAAAGGTGCATAGTTGACAAAAAATGCGCCGAGAGTATTCGGGTTTCCTGCAATGCCCCCAATCCTTGCTTTTGCCCAGGAAGATACATCCCCAAGGTTCGCATGTTGACGAATGGTGATCAATGCTACTACAACAGCAGTAAACATAATAATAACGAAAACTTTTTTTATTGACTCTTTATCTCGAACGTTATTCACAACAACAATATATAGGAACATCGGTACATACCATCGCCAGAAAGAGAATATTATATTTCCTCCTTCAATATCAACCATATAATAACTCCCCTGAACCAGGGAAATAATTCCCAGTAAAGCAAAAAGGAAAAGCGGAAAGTTAAGTGGAGTGCGTAACAAAAAACGCTCTTCCCTAGATTCGTGGCTGATAAACCAGGAGAAGAGAACCATAAGAAGAAGTACATTTGTAAAATTTACAGCAGTAGTGAGATCACCTACAATAATTTTACTGAATGGGACATATAATGTGATCGCAAAGATAGGGAGTTCTGGTTTATTTAGAGAAAAAAAGAATAGAATGGCTATAGAAAAATAGCAGAACGCAATGAACATTCTTGATTCAATATTGAAATAAACAACAATTGCCTGTAATAGAATGAAAAATGATACAATAAAATAAAAAAATCTATTGCTTAGAACCGGTTGATCGATTATGCTCGGTCGAACTCGAAGTGGATAGGTTAATGATCCCTGATTAGCCATGATACTTAAAACGGTTAATTTAAATAAAGTTTAGCAAATGCCAAACATTGAAGTTTATTAATGATCATTTAATCTTGATTCACAGTAATATACCTAACAGTTTTTTTGTCGATGGTCTATAAATTACTTTCCCATATTAGGGATAACACCCACAACCGGAACGCTAAGAAGTCTTTCAATATCAATGGGTTTTTTAACATAATCTTTCAGAAAGTCAACCATTATTGGCAGTCCAACTGCGACGAATAAAGCAAAAACAAAACCAATAAGTCGTGTTCTCATTTTACTCGAACCAGTTGGCTTTTCCGGGATCTGAGGAACGTCTATTACTTGAATGTCGCTTCTTATAAGTCTTTCCCAAACTTGTATCTCGCGTAATTTGTTGTACCAGGCATTATAATTTGCACGATTAGATTTCACTTCTGAGGAGAGTCTTGCCAATTCTGGGTCAATACTTTCAATTTCCCATTCTTCGCGATAATCATAATGAATAGGGACTCCGATATACTGTTTATATTTTTGATAATTTTCTTCAGCGACATTGAGTTTCTTGGAGGCTGTTTCCAGTTCTTCTTCAATAAACTTCCTTGCAGATATTACATCTTCTTTATTTTCTTGAAGATTCATGCCCTGCCAAAGTGTTATATAAGCATTTACTATTTGGTAAGATATGTAAGGATCTTGAGTTGTTGCAGATATAGTTAGAACTCCATCTCCACGATATTTTATACTCCTGCTATCTTGTATTTTGACAAGAATATTCTTTTCAATTTCACGTTCATTCTGATGATCTTCTATGGGTCTTCCGAATATTTTCTTAAAAGAGTTGTATGCTTTAGTTCCAATAAGATTTTTTATCCTTTGAAATATTCTCTCTTTTAAACTGAGCTCTTTGTATAGTTCAAAAAAAGTTTTTTCGGGTAGTGATCTCATAACAGCTTGAGTAAAATCAAAGGATCGTAATCTTACTATTTCCTTAGTTATATCTATTCGAGATGAGCCACGGCGGAATATGATCTCCTCTGTTTTCAAGGGCACTTTTTCAATAAATAATGTTGCTTCACTTTTATAATTGGATACAATTTCAAAACTGATGAAAAAGATGGGAATGAAGATACACAAAAAAACGATGATAATTTGTTTTTTATGTTCCTTCAGAACTTGAGTATATTCGGATATATCAATTTGTTGCATGATTTATTTTACCTCTAACACACCTTTCTTCTTCTTCTCTTGGGGAACATATTTATTATTCATCACAACACCAAAAATTTTACCGCCAGCTAGATTTATAAGTTCATTGGATTTTAAAACAGATATTTTCCTTGTTCTTAGTGCGAGTACGACAAGCACAACAGTGTCAATGAGCGAACTCAATATTGCGGGATCAATGTTTCCCTTATTTGAGACTAATATTGGGGAAGATTCAAAGATAACAATATCAACCGATTGCCTGAATTCTTCTATGACAAACCTTAGATCGTTGAATGATTGAGCTACAATTCCGCTATAGGTTCCGCTCGTAATTATTTTAAGATTTGGGAAATCAGTGGTTTTTAGGGCATCTTCATAATGGATTTTATCATTGATGATATCCGTGACACCATTTTCTTTTGGCAGCCCAAAGATTTTATGCAGCTGTGGATTTCTCAAATTCATATCAACCAGGAGGACTCTTTGAGGTGTGTTTTTTATGAAATTCAAGGCAAGGTTAACAGCCATAAAAGTTTTGCCCTCTGCCTCGCCACCGCTGGTGAAGAGGATAGTTTTTCCATTTTGCTTTTGAATTTCTTTAGAAATAATTTTGTTCATCCGACTGAATTCTACAAAATTATAAGTCTTTATGCCTTTTGTTAGATTCATAATTTATTGATTTGAAAGTAAATACAAAGTAGTAAATACAGAAACAAGATACATAATATCTTTTAAGAAACCGATTGAACCTTTCCATGCCTTGGATATCCAGGTTTTTCTTTTTTCCGGCACATAGATTGTTTCACCGGCTCCCACATAGGGGATATCCTGAAAGTTTTTGTCCTCAATATATTTCTGCAAATCGACCACTTTTGTACGATATTTTCCATCTTTCAATTTTTTTACTAAAAATATATGTTGCAGATCAGCATCTGAACTTGTGCCACCAGCAGAGATTAATATGTCGAGTAGATTGCTACCTTTGATTGGTTCGATTAAACTTGGATTACCAACTCTTCCTGCCACACGAATTTTATCTTCTGTATCAGTTTCAAGTCTTTCTTGGGGCGGATTCCATGCCCCCAGTGATCTCTTTGTCGTTCCCATTAGGGGGGTCATAGGGACTATAATGATGTCTTTTGATTTTAATTTCGGCAATAGATTATAATCAGTAGATGTGAGGAAGGTAAACATATCAACAAGAATTGTTTTCTGTTCAGCCGATTTTAGACTGTATGTTGTTCTATAGAGGTTAACCTCGTTCCAAATTGATCCATCTATCATTCCACCGGCAGCAACAAAGGCGCCCTGAATTCCGGCATTTTCGGGAAGCAGATACCAACCAGGAGCCCCCACATAGCCCAAAACCTGAATGTATTTTCTTTTCTCCTTTATTTGAACTCGTACTTCCTCCTGTCTCCGCAGATAAAGGGGTAAGCTGAAGAAGATAGATTTTTCGAGTTCACCAATTGTAAGCCCTTCTGCTTTGAAATTTCCCAATTTTGGTAGAGTAATATAACCCTCAAAGTTAACTTCATAAGTACTGAACTCCTTTTCGTCCGGAAGCTTTATTATTAAAATATCCCCACCGGTTATGTAATAGGTTCGCTCTTCAGCAGATAGGAAATCAAGGCTGCCTTCCTGGAATTGCAATGATTTGTATTCCTCTGCACTAATAGGGGGATTAAGTCTGTTTAAGCCAGCGATTATTAGATCTTTTTCTTTATCCAGAACATCTATACCATCTTTTGCTAAAGGAGGTTCTACCCCTCCAGCATATAGTATGCTCGCAAATAAAATTGCTATCAAAAAAGAAATAAGGTATTTTTTTGGCATCTACAGAACTCCACATTTATTTCTTGATTTAAAAAATATTTGTCAACTTATTGGTAAAAAAATTACTTTTAATCTGCATTCAAACAGAAAATTAAAGAAAATTCAAGAACTAATTTTTGTCTTTTATGCTCAAAGATTTAATTTAAGAGACATTAAATATTGTCTTTGTAATTGCTTTCAGAAAATTGATATAGATTATAATATTGAAGGGGTAGAATTGTAGGGCTTTCCAATATTGTTTTAGAGATTGTCTTGGATTACCACGCCACGAAAGACCGTCTGCAACTTCGAAGTGAATGGCGCTCAACATCCTTCGTCTTTGAATGTTTAGTCCTTTTTTTTCTGGGAAATATTTATCAATAACATAATATCTTCCCTCAACCATCTTTTTCTGATTATGGCTCATACTATTTGATCGCACTAAATATTTTACCAGGGGCTTATCAATATAAAATGCATTATAATATTTGGTGAATCTTATCCACAAATCTCTATCTTCAACTCCAAGCCGGGAAAGATAAGGGTCGAAGAGACCAACTTTTTCTAAACATTTTCTTCTCAAGAGCACAGTAGAAGTTTTTATTGATGCTTTTCTGAGCAATAAGTATTTGCTGATCTTTCCAAAAAGATATTTAATATTAGGAGTATCAATAGAAAGAACTTGTCCTCCCTCAGATACTTGTATGTCATTAGTATGAACCAGCCCAATATCATTATTCTTTTCTACAATACTCATCTGAAGTTCTAATTTTTCCGGCAGCCATTCATCATCAGAATCGAGGAAAGCAATATATTCACTTTCTGAGTTATGAATCCCTGTATTGCGAGCAATTGCCACACCCTTATTTGGTTGCATGATATATCGTATCTTATCAGCATATTTTTGCAAAACTTCTTTTGTATTGTCTGTAGAGCCATCATCAATAATAACAATTTCAAAATCTTTATAGGTTTGTGCTAAGACACTATCGATTGCTTGTTCAATGAAAGAAGCTGCGTTGTAAGTCGGGATGATAATTGATACTTTTTTCATAATAATTTAATTAAATGAATTGAATAGGTGTGCAAGTTTTCGTGTTAAGTTTTTTCGGTTATATTTATTTATATTATTCCAATTTGGATTGATGTATAATGTATTTGCTTTCCATTGCTCGTAATACGAAATTATGGCTTGCATAATTTTTTCTTCATTATTTGGAGGAACAACAATGCCGGTATTTGTTTCTTCAATAATATCTTTTGCATCTCCTTCTGGAGCTAGTGCAAGAATGGGCCTATCAGAAATTATGTATTCAAATAGTTTTCCTGTTAGAACAGCATTTGAATTTTTTTTGTCTTCAATTATGAGTAATAGAACATCAGCCATTTTTTGACTTTCTAAACATTTTGAATGATTTATCCATCCAGAAAAAACAATATTGTTTTCTAAAGAATACTTTCTAATTTTCTCATCTATCAACATTTGCTCTGTTGATAAAACTTTCCCAATGAATTTAAGCTTCAACTTATTTTTTATATCGGGATTATCATTCAAAAGTATCCCCAAAGAATCTAAAAGTAAATTATTACGTCGATAGGCAGTCATTCTCCCAGTATAAACAATCTCCAAAAACGATTTTTTTTTATATAATAAAGTATATCTATTAATATGAGTGGGATCAAATCCGTTTTGAATAATGTAAACTTTATTTATTTTATTATACTCTTTAGTTAGTATTTCTGCCATTCTAGGGGAAATGCAGACGATCGCATCAGCTTTTCTGATAATTGATTTTTCGATATATCTTTCGATTCTAATTCTGGCGTTGCCAAATCTTTCGTTGCGGGTATAGTCATATGTCCAAAGGTCTCGATAGTCAGCCACCCATTTTTTTCGGGAAATTACTTTCAACATGTAACCAACGATATGATTTGTATAAACAGGAGCAGAAGAGAAAATAATATCTACATCATAATGGTTTATAATTTTTATACCCTTCCAAATAACAAACGGAATCCATAAAATTTCTTGTCCGGGTATTAGTATATATTTATCAAGAAAAGCTTGATACAAATTTATTGAAGAAACAAGAAATCTCTTTAAAATAGATAAATTATTCTGACTTAAATCATCAGTACCATTATACTCCGAGATCCCACCCTTCTTTTTTTTTCTGAACCTATTTGCAAAATTTCTAATTATTATTGGTAAAGCCGGAGGTAGGTAAGCCCGGAATACTTTTAATGTCTTTGGAATTTCATTGACTAACCTATTGTCTTTATCCCATAAATATGAAGCAGTCGGAGTTAATATTATTGGTTCACATCCAAAATATTTTAAGTGTTTTGAAAATCCCTGTATTCTGAATCTCCCTATGTGCCTATATGGTGGGAAAGTGTCAGTAACTATTAAAATTTTCTTCATGAATAATTCTCCCAAAGGATATTAAGCTTATTTTATAAGTGACTTTAATCTTTTTCTTCCTTCACGATCAAAACCTAGATAATAAATGGAAACAATAAAGATGATAGTTTGGGAAAGCATCAATAATATTAAGGTAATATATGATGGTGAAATCATTCTCTTAATGATTACATAATATATGTTTAGAATTATTAAGGCGATAAATATATTTTTCAAATAATTTATGTAATATTTTTTTAAACTAAATTCAATAACCCTGTTAACATACCATGGCTGAATGAACAATTTGATAATTATCATAGGGATAGCTGTTCCCAGAGCAACCCCAATTAGTCCATAATATTTTACAAGTATAATGCTAATAATTATGTTAAAAACTCCTTCAATTAAATTGGATATTGCCAAAAACTTATTTTTTGATATTCCTATCAACACGTTTGCGGAAGTAAATTGTGATAAATTTATTATTGCAGCTATTACTAATATCAAAAGAATTGAGTAAGATTCATTATATTTAACACCCATCCACCTGTGGATAAATTCTTTTCCATAAAATATCATAGAGCATCCAACAAATATAGATATATAAGTATTAATTTTAGTAACAAAAATAAATTTTTCCCGGATAGAATTGAAATCTCTCCTACCCTCTTCCTGGCTCACATAATTTCCAAAAACACCAACCGTAGCAATAATGAGTATTGAAAAATAATTTATCATACTGGAAGCAATATTATAGTATGTGATAGCTGCAAGACCAATAAAAATCGTAATAACGATTGTGTCCAGCTTGTATCTGAGGGTTTCGGCAAATTGCGATATAAATGCAAAAAACGAGAAAGTAAAAAGGATCTTAAATTTTTTTCTGCTGAATAAGGACCACTTGATTGTTACTTCACTGTGCTTCTTTTTTATATAAAAATAAATATATATAGATTTTGCAAGATTGCAAAAAAAATAGGTGAGGGCTATGAAAATCAAACCCTTACCGAGAGAAATAAAAAGAAATATCAGGCAATTAATCATAAGGAGATGAGCAATATTTATAATTTCTCCCACAGTATATTTAAGATGCGAGACTAATACTGCCCCAAACACACTCATTGGTGGAGCAATTGCGGTGTTAATTCCCAATATCAATATTAGAATTTTAAATAAGCTGGCATCATATTGTTTGACGTTGCTAAATACTGAAGTTCCAAAGGATATTAAAACGAGTGTTGCCAGTACCATTATTAGAGAGATACCGAGATAGAGAAAAAAAGCGGTGCTGGCAATCATAGACATCTCATCTTCGTTATTTTTTCCAACTGCTTGCGATAGAAAACGTGATACAGCACTGCTGAGTCCCATTCTCAGCAAGGTATAATAACTCATGAAAGACATCACCAATATCCATAAACCATAAAGACTGTCACCCAGGTTGTGGATAAGGAATGGGAGCATAAAGAATCCAATAATAATTTTGAGGAAGGCAGAGATCGTTCTCAAAATTGATCCCTTGAAAAGTCTAATGCCGCGATTCTTAAGTGCAGATTCCATGTATTGAATTATTGCCGGATAGCATTATTAGAACGATGATAATTATCGCTCTGTTTTTTTAATTGTGAAAGAAACATTTCTGGTAAAATTGAAGATATTATACCCTTGATGGCTTTGATGTTAGGATAATTAACAAGGGAATGGAAGAATTTGAGAAATGCCTTGCTTTTTTTATGTTTTAGATACATATACCCAAATTTAAAATACAAATCAGCCATTCTTTTCTTAATCAGTTTTCTGTTCTTTTTATAAAAAACAGGATGACCAGCAGTAAATTTTTTCAACGTTTCTATGTCAACCTTTGTATTTAATTCATAATCCTGCTTGCTCAAACTTTCTTTCCACACTCTACGCTTAAATAATTTTTCTTTCACCACACCGGCTTTGAAATTTTTAGCAAGCCGAAGGAAAAACTCGAAATCCTCACCTACTTCAAGATTTTTATCAAATAATCCAGTTTGTTTTAAACAGGACCGTTTAAGCATTATACCCGAAGTAATGAGGAAAAAATCCATGAAGAAATCTAATAAAATATCTCCTTCGACCAATTTGACTATACGCACATAATCTTTAATTATGTTCCCGCTTTTATCAATAAAATAATTATCACAATAAACAAATCCGATGTCGGGATCATTTTTAAATTTTAATAACTGCTTTTCAAGTTTTTCGGGTAGCCAGATGTCATCTGCATCCAAGAAGGCAATATATTCATTGGAAGATATTTTAATTCCAGTATTGCGGGCTGCAGCAGGTCCTTGTTGGTGTTGATAATAATAGTCAATTTTATCTGGATACAAATTACGAAATCTATGGATTGTATCCTTTGTATCATCGGTTGAGCCATCATCAATAATAATAATATTTAGGTTTTGATGGGTTTGGTGTATTACACTTTCTATTGCCTCTGCAATAAAAATGCAATTGTGTGTAGGTATTATCACATCAACATTTGGCATATGAGTAAACCTCGAAAGGCACTTTAATATGTCAATATTATAAAAAAAATTATTAATAATAAAAAAAATACTTTACAAACGAATATGCTTCAGAACATTTGCAGCTTGCTAATAAAAAGAAGAAGGTACAAAATATGCCAGCAACATTTACGTTACCGGATGGTGACACCATTCTTATACCTCAGATTAAGAGAATCTCGAAGATCTATGCCTACAAGATGGATATGAACCGGGGGGTTGTAAAGAGAATTGAGGATCATAAACAGCCCAAGAGTGTATCTGAGCTTGTAAGCATTGAACGTTATATTGATGTCATTGACAAGAGCGACATTGCATCTGATTTCTCATATATTGGATTTGATATTGTTCTTTACGATAATGATATAAAGAGAGTATTCAATGATTTCTACATTGAACTGAAAAGGATGCAGGAGCAAGAAGATTTCACCTACGAGCATGCAAGAGCTAAGCTACGTGATATAATACGGAGTATTGTAACAGTGAAAGAGGACCTTATAACATCAATTGAAGATTTCTATCAGACTCATGGTACTCTAAAATCTTAAAACTTATATATGAAACTAAAAATTCCAGTTCTCATACTTGTTCTTATTATTTTTCTATCCTTTACAGATTCTGAGCTGCATGCACAAGATATCCGCATTTTTTGGCAAAAAGTATATGAGAATTTTAGGTCACTTAACATAAGGTGTATTATACCAACCTCGGATAATGGGTTTATTTTATCCGGAACAATCTTTGAATCTGAGGAAAATGTTGATTGTTGGGTGATGAAATTCAACCATCTTGGAAGCATTGAGTGGTACAACAAATTCGGCAGTAGTGTGCTGAATGAATTTCCTTACTCCTGTATTCAATTAAAGGATAAGGGGTATATAATTTGCGGAGCACAAAAAGACCGCAAGGGTAATAGCTCAAAAGTTTGGATATTGAAAATTGATTTTCGAGGCACAAAAATTTGGGAACAGACCTATGGGCAGGGAATTAATGATGCAGCATATACTGCCTGTCAAACTAAAAATAATGGTTTTGTCATAGGTGGCAAGCAATTTGTTGATGATACACAGGAAGAAGATGCATGGATAATCCAATGCAATAGTGATGGTGATATTGTATGGGAAACCACTTATGGCGGAATGTATAATGATGTTATATATTCGATCATACGTACAGATGATTCCGGATTCGCTGCTTGTGGCAAAAGAACAGTTGATATTAGCAGGAATGCTGATTTTTGGATAATAAAATTAGGAGAAAAAGGTGAGTTTGAATGGGATAGAACGTTTGGGGGTAAGGGTGAAGATAGTGCTGTGGATATCTTTCAAATGAATGATTTGGGCTATACCTTCTGGGGAAATATGATCAATACCGAGACAAATAAAAGAGATACATGGATTGTTAAAATAAGTAAGGAAGGATTTATTGAATGGGAAAAAACCATTGGTGGGTTTGGCGCTGAAATTGCCTCATCAATATTTCATACTCAAGATGATGGTTTCATGATCTGTGGAGAATCAGTGTTTTCGGGTCAGTTCAATAGTAATTTCTGGATACTAAAACTCGACAGCAATGGAGATATAGTATTCGATTACGAATTTGTTGGACCCGGGGAAAAGCTGCTTGTTTTAATTGTTCAGGTAAGAGATGGGTCGTATATACTTACCGGCTTTGAAGAATCTGAAACGTCTTTTGAAAAAGATTTGTTTTTGCTGAAATTCAAAAGAGCTTTAAACGCTGAAGATTCATTATGGGCTGAAATTGCAGATTATGTAACATCTGATTATGTCGGGGGTATGTTTTTACCATTGCGCCGTGAGAGGGAATACCATTTTGAGCCGATCATTTACATAACAGATCATACAAAATTAGTTGAAGAAGAGAAAATACGGCCGCAGATTATTTCAATTTACAAAAATGCATATTTTGAACAAACATATCAATATCAAGTACAAAGTGAAACGAGAACATTAAAAGAGTTTAACAAACCTGGAGTATATCGAGAGATTCTTGTTATTAGATATTACGGTAGATATGGAGCGTTGTTTCCAGGAATGACTACGAGATACCAAAATAAATACATGCTGAATTACACAACTAGATTACTACCGAGATGGACTATCAGATTTGAACAACGCACATCGGGTTATAAAGAAATCTATGAAAAATATCCTAAGGGTATAACGTCCGTTCCTACAGATATACAGACTACAAGGTTTTCGTGGCAACAACCAGGTTCTGCTGAGAGCAATCCGTTTTATTCGACAGGCAGCCATTTGCCGCCAAGCAAAAAAACTGAGGGGAAGGAGTTACATGTTAGGTTAGACGAATATAGCATTTCCCCGACGACCCTCATCCCCATGATCTTCCTCTGGCTGGTGATCTTAGCTGCAATTATTATGAAAATATTGTTTTCCATGCGCAAGTAGATATAAATGAAAAAATCTTTTTTCCTTTTGTTGCTTTTTCCTCTTTTCTCAATGTCAATTATCGCCCAGGAAGCCATAAAATCAGAAGACTTCGTCGTCGATCCGCCAACATACCGATCACTTGCTTTTCGCTGGATAATCGAAGGAGATGAAAATCTAAACTCAACTGTGTTGGTTCAGTACAGAAAAAAGGATGCAAAGGACTGGAAATTTGCACTGCCTTTGACACGGATTGACGGTGACATGGTAAACAGAGAGTATAATCCATTTAAGACAGGGAATCTGTTTTCTGGAAGTATCTTACAACTGGAACCGGCAACTTTGTACGAAGTCCAGCTAAAACTTTTTGATGTAGATGGTGTCTATTCAGAAAAAACAGTAGAGGTAAGTACACGATCCCCTGAAGAGAATTTTAAACCACAGAAAGTACTGCACCTTTACCCGGAAAATTACCCAGGAGAAATCGTAGAACCTGCATACACAGATCTGAATGAAATGCTCTATAAATTGACTGGCGGAACACTCGTTATAATCCATCCCGGAACCTATTATGGCACTTATGAATTTTTAATTGGAGGTTCCAGAAACAATCCAATAATTCTACGCGGTTCTCCGGAAGGTGAAGCAATATTCGACGGCAAGAATACGGATGGCAAGATCTTCGATGTTTCTGGAAAAAGCTATATTCATTTTGAAAATATCACAATTAGAAATGGTTATACTGCCATTAAAGGAAATGATGCCAACGGAATTGTTGTGAAGAATTGCACTATTTTTGATGTCCATTACGGAATCATATCTTTTACAAAAACGCGGA
>Ga0209834_10000486_pt1 | contig 24326 bp, 18 predicted proteins | sample Mar14236cmmetaG_FD_184134 | JGI IMG/M metagenome (GOLD analysis project Ga0209834, IMG submission 184134) | Marine hydrothermal vent microbial communities from Guaymas Basin, Gulf of California to study Microbial Dark Matter (Phase II) - Marker... ...
GATATTCCGGGATATTCTCTGGATTGGATTAGATCAGGAGTTTATAAAAGTGATCAGGTAGCGCAATTCAACGACTGGCGAATGGGCAGCGCCCCCGATACACCCTGGGATCCCGATGAAGTTTATGAGAAAATGATAGACGGGACGTGGGCCCCGTACTGCATGGCAGCATACGGAAACAGGTTTATCGGGATCATTCAAAGTGTTGTCGGGCCTGCTTATGATGATGTATCAAAATTGAACTCAAAACTGGAAGACATAGCCAGTGTGGATATTGTATTCACGCCAGACAAGTCAAAATGGACCAGGGCGGTCGTGCTGGAAATGAGTTTTGATCCTTTGTTATCAGAAGGCAATGCCCAGAAGTTTGAGCTGAGAAAAGCACCTTCGGTGGATAAAGATGGTAATTATGCGACTATTGGTGAAGGCCCCAGTGACAATCCAAATGATCCTAACTATATCAGCGACCACGGTATGGGATGGTTCCCGGGATACGCCATTAATATTGAAACAGGAGAGCGTTTGAATATTATGTATGGCGAAGATTCATACCTGGTGGCTGAAAACGGAAGAGATATGTTGTTCAACCCTCCGAAAAGGAATCTGGACTTAGAATATCAGTATCAGGACCCGAATATTATAAAAGATACCATCTCTTTCACACCGGTGCTTGGTGGTAAACATTATGTATACATCATGAAGCACAACACCCTGGAGTTTTCTCAGGGCGGATTGAATGTTCAGTTCAATTCTCCTGCTTATGATGCAGGAAAGTACAATGTTAGTGTTCTGGATACTATCTTTGAGCAACCCCTGACGTATTTGACAAGATACTTTTTTGCTCATGCCATGTATGTGGGTGTACCTATGGGTGTGAAAGGAGAAGACTGGTTGTCGAATGAAGCAAGAATTAAAATCAGGGTATGTAAACCATATGAAAGAGGATACGCACAAGTTCCGCTGGATACTGTTTATCCGGGGATGGATGTGAATAACTACTATCCCATGTTTGAATTTACTATGGAAGGTATGGCAACACAATACTCCGATCCTCAGAAGCTGGAGTCCGATCTTGATGAAATAAATATTGTACCAAATCCGTATTATGCGTATTCAGCTTATGAGAATAATCCTCTTGATAACCGGATCAAAATAACCAATCTTCCGGAGAAATGTACGGTAACAATATATAATGTCAGCGGAACAAAAATCAGGCAGTTTAAAAAAGACACTCCCGAAACAACAATTGAATGGGACTTGAAAAACTTTGCTGCAGTTCCGATTTCGGGGGGCGTATATTACATTCATATTAAATCGGAACAAGGAGAACGGGTATTGAAATGGTTCTCGATAATGAGAGTTCCCGACCTGAATACGTTCTAAAAAAACGATAATAAAAAAGAAAGAATTAGAAAAAAATCATATTTGATCATGAAACATTTTTATAAATATCTGAGCGTTGTTTTGATCACAGTATTAGTTTTTCCGATGTCACTATCACTACAGGCTGGAAATAAAGACAGGGCCGGACAGGCCGGGGCAGCAGAGCTGCTTATAAACCCCTGGGCACGAAGTAGTGGGTGGGGGAGCGTCAACATGGCGAAAGTGAGTGGGCTTGAAGCTATGTGGGGCAATGTTGCCGGCACACCGCGTATAAGAAAAACACAGGTGATCCTTTCGTACACCGATTATCTGAAAGGTACAGGAACGAGCATTGCTGCTTTTGGTATCACTGCTAAAGTGGGCGAAGCCGGAGCTATTGGAATCCAGATCATGTCGATGTCTTTTGGAGAGGTAGAAATAACAACACCCGATAGCCCGGAAGGAGGACAGGGTTATTATAAACCTTCGTTAATGAATGTATCATTGTCGTACGGAAGAGCGTTTTCCAACAGTATTTATGGCGGATTGGTTGTTAAAGGTATATCCGAATCAATCGCCGATGTAAGTGCATTTGGTATTGCAATTGACGCAGGTATTCAATACATCACAGGAGCAAAAGAACAGATCGCCTTCGGGATTGCTCTGAAAAACGTAGGGCCGAAGATTAAATTCTCAGGAGACGGTTTATCGATCAAATCGTTTATTCCCGGACAGGATAATGCCTTTACCCTGGAACAACGCTCACAGGCATTTGAATTACCCACACAGTTACAGATCGGTGCATCTTACGACTTTTTAATGCCGAAAGAGTTACGTCTGACAGTAGCCGGAACTTTTATTTCCAATTCATTTACACGTGATCAGTTTATATTGGGGATGGAGTTCAGCCTGAAGGATTACTTCTTGGTAAGAGGAGCCTATACTTATGAAAATGGCATGTTCGAACAGATTACCGACCCTGAAAATTCCAATATCAATAACGGAATTAGTCTGGGTGTAAGTGTTGCCATTCCGCTAAATAAAGAAAATGGAACGTTTATCGGTTTTGATTATGCATTCAGAGAATCAACAGCATTTAACCATAACCATACTTTTGGAATTATATTTAATTTCTGATAATTGATTGACGGCAAAGATTTTTCTTCATATCTTTGCCACTCACATACCAGAAGACCCTTAAACTACTTTAAGGGTCTTTTTATCTTAGTTGATCAGGTTAAAAATTAACGTCATGTCAGCATCGAAGTATTATACAGAAGAAGGATTAAAAAAACTGCGTGAAGAACTGAAGCAATTAAAAGCAGTGGAACGCCCCAAAATATCTCAGCAAATTGCTGAAGCACGCGATAAGGGTGACTTATCGGAGAATGCAGAATATGATGCCGCTAAAGAAGCCCAGGGATTGTTAGAGTTGAAGATTTCGAAAATGGAGGAAAGCCTCCACAATGCCCGGGTCATTGATGAGTCAAAAATGGACCATACAAAGGTTTTACTGCTCTCAACGGTTACTATAAAGAACCTGAGAAATAATGCTACCATGAAATATACCCTCGTTCCTGAAGAGGAAGCTGACCTGAAAAGCGGTAAAATATCAGTAAGTTCACCTATTGCCAAAGGCTTATTGGGTAAAGAAGTCGGAGATAAGGTAGACATTGCCGTACCTGCCGGAACAATTCCTTTTGAGGTTATTGAGATCAGCAGGTAACCTGACTTTTACTTTGTATTTCCATTCTTCCTTAAGGTTTTGTATTTTTGAATAAACAAAATCAGGATAACCATGGCAACTATTTTCACACGTATTGTTGAAGGCGAAATACCCTCATACAAGATTGCTGAAAGCGAAGATTTTTATGCATTTCTGGATATTAATCCGCTGGCAAAAGGTCATACTTTAGTGATTCCAAAGAGAGAAGTGGATTATATTTTAGATGTGGAAGATAATCTGTATAAAGAGTTCTTTCTTTTTGCAAAGAAGGTAGGAAGAGCCATCGAAAGTGTGATTCCCTGCAAGCGGATTGGGCTTATTGTTTTTGGTCTGGATGTTCCACATGCCCATATTCATCTTATACCCATCAACAAAGCATCCGATATGAGTTTTGAAAGCCCGAAACTCGCATTGGAAAAAGAGGAATTTGAAGAAATTGCGCTGGCAATCAGAAATGCATTTGAAAAATTGTAAAACAGAAGATTAATAAGCTCTTGCGTTGTTGCCTTCAATGTAGTTGATAAAAGACTGATTCACCACTTTATTGCCTCCTGGTGTAGGATAATCACCTGTAAAATACCAGTCGCCTGTATGGTGGGGTATGGCCTTATGCAGATTTTCAATACTCTGATAAATGATCTTGATATCTGCCTGTACGGTGCTCGCTTTAACCAGCTCACTAATTTTATCTGATATCTGTTGTGCCGTAAACGGTTTGTAAATATCCTTCACATAATTGGTTATCTCTTCCTTGGGAAGATGTTCCTGAGCTTTAGATTTTTTATACACATCATTGATAATGTGGTCTTGCTGCGTGTCTTTAAGCAACTCGATGGCGGCTTTAAATGCTATAAAATCATTCAAACGAGCCATGTCAATACCATAACAATCCGGATATCTGATTTGGGGAGCCGAAGAAGCAATAACAATTTTTTTAGGATGCAGCCTGTCAAGCATCGTGATAATACTTTGCTTTAACGTTGTTCCCCGTACGATTGAGTCGTCAATAACAACAATCGTGTCTTTATTTTCATTGATAATGCCATAGGTAACATCGTATACATGCGCCACCAGGTCATCACGCTGAACATCTTCTGTAATAAAAGTGCGCAGTTTCACATCTTTTACGGCAATAGCTTCTACCCTTAACTTATCGGCAAATAGCTTTTGCAGTTGCTTTTTGGATAATACCGATGTTGACTTGACGATTTGTTCCTGTATCATTCTTGCCCTGAACTCATGAATTTCGTCAAGCAATCCCTGGAAGGCAACCGATGCAGTGTTGGGAATGAAAGAAAACACCGTATGGTCAAAATTGTAATTGATTTCTTCCAGTATGGAACCGGCCAGGTAAGCACCCAGTCTTTTACGCTCCTGATAGATGTCTTTATCCGTTCCGCGCGAAAAGTAAATACGCTCAAACGAACATGCTTTTACCGGTCGCTTATCGGAAAATCCTGACACGGAAACTCTTCCGTCTTTTTTTACGATCAACGCATGTCCGGGCTCCAGTTCTTTTACTTCATCGACCGACACATTCAGGGCTGTTTGAATTACCGGCCGTTCGGATGCTGCTACTACAATTTCATCGTCCATATAATAAAAAGCCGGCCTGATGCCGTTCGGATCACGCATGATAAATGCATCGCCGTGGCCGAATAAGCCACCAATCACATATCCGCCATCCCACCGTTTAGCTGATTTCCTAAGGATCTCCAGAACATCCAGCTCTTTGATAATTTTTCCCGTTGTTTCTGTTTTTGAAAATCCTTCTTCTTTGAAATGGCGATAAAGACGTTCGTTTTCTTCGTCAAGATAGTGGCCTATTTTTTCAAGTACGGTTACGGTATCGGAAGTTTCCACCGGGTACTGCCCAATGTCAACCAGCGTTTGAAACATTTCGCTGTTGTTGGTCATATTAAAGTTTCCGGCCAGCACCAGGTTTTTTGTTTTCCAGTTGTTTACCCGTACCATCGGGTGGAGACTTGAAATACTGTTTCCGCCAAATGTGCCATACCGCAAATGGCCCAGAAACAGCTCTCCTGTAAATTCGGCGTTCAGTTTCAGCCAGCTGGGATCATACAGTCGTTTTGTATTGTCTTTTGTTGCTTCCTGCAAATTATTGTAAACACGGTTGAATAGATCTTTAATCGGCGAATTATCGTTCGACCGAACTCTGTTAATGTACCGGTATCCGGGCGGCAAGTCGAGTTTCACTTCGGCTATACCGGCTCCGTCCTGGCCACGGTTATGCTGTTTTTGCAACAAAAGATGCATTTTTTGCAAGCCGTAAAAGGAGGTTCCGTACTTGGCAAGATAATACTCCAGAGGTTTTAAAAGCCTTATTAAGGCAATACCGCATTCATGTGTCAACCGGTCGCTCATCAGAATAGCAGAATGATTACATTTGTGTACGGACAAAAGTATTAAAAAAGATGGTTCAAATCAGATTGGCAACAGAAGAAGATAAGGATGTTATTGCTGACTTTCAAATCAAAATGGCATGGGAAACAGAAAGTCTGAAACTTGATGCGGATACAGTTCATTTAGGTGTAAAAAGCGTATTTTTAGATCCGGCAAAAGGTAAATATCTGGTGGCGGTGGATGACCATATAATTATTGCGTCTATGCTGCTAACCAGCGAGTGGAGCGACTGGCGGGATAAATGGTTTTTATGGATACAGTCGGTATACGTGGTTCCTGAAAAAAGGGGACAGGGAGTGTTTCGAAAAATGTATGCTTTTGTGCAGCAGATGATCCGTAGTGATGAGGAGGTTGCCGGACTGAGACTGTATGTTGATTCGGCCAACAAACCAGCCATAGCAACATACAAAGCCATCGGAATGGATGGCGATCATTATAAACTTTTTGAATGGTATAAATAACAACAAAACGTATGAGAAAAACAGTGACATTATGGGTATTATCCCTTGCTTTTCCAATAATGGTAACAGCACAAACGATTGATAAAAGCGACTGGGAAGGTGGCTTTCCTGAGGCTTGTACATCGATCACATTAGGCAAACTGGCTACGGCGGACGGATCAGTCATTACTTCACACACAGACGACAGCCACAGGACAAGATCGTGGATTGATATAGTACTGCCCGCGCAGCATAAAAAAGGAGAAACAGTGCCGATGTACAAACGGGTAAAAAACGATACACTGGCGATGCCGGCATATGGCCATCAAAAGATTGGAGAAATACCACAGGTAAAACGAACAAACGGATACATCAACACGGCTTACCCCAGTTTAAATACGAAACAGCTGGGTATTGGCGAATCTACTTTTGGCGGCAGGGAAGAATTGCAAAGTGATGCCGGACTGATTGACTGTCAGCGATTGTGCAAGCTGATGCTCGAAAGAGAATCGACAGCCCGTGGAGCTATAAAACTGGCCGGTGAATTACTGGCTGAATACGGCTGGAATGATGCGGGAGAATGCCTTACCATTGCCGACGAAAATGAAGTGTGGCACTTTGAAGTGGTTGGTCCGGGAGCTGGGAAAGTTGGAGCGGTATGGGCTGCCCAGCGTGTGCCTGATGGCCATGTTGGGGTGAATGCCAATGCGAGTACTATTAAAGAAATGGACCTGGATAATCCAGATTATTTTATGGCTTCAGAAAATATTTACGAAGTAGCCGAAGAAAACGGATGGTGGGATCCTGAAAAAGAGACGTTTCGTTTCTGTTATGCCTATGCGCCTCATAGCCGGACTTCGCTGGCTGCCCGCCGCAGGGAGTGGCGCGTGTTCGATATACTGGCACCTTCGCTGAAACTAGACCCCAATGCCGAAAATTACCCCTTCTCGGTAAAACCCGACACGCTGGTGACGCTGGAAAAACTGATGAGTATATTCCGGGATTATTATGCCGAAACGCCTTTCGATATGCGCCAAACCTTAACGGTAACCGATGAAAACGGTAAAACGATAATCTCCCCTTTGGCCAGTCCGCACATGCCTTATGATGCCAACAAACTGTTTAAAATTAACGGCGGATGGGGATGGCTTGGTGAGCGTACCATCGCGCGCTGGTATACCATGTATGCCACCATTATACAGTTGCGTGATTGGCTGCCTGATGAAATAGGAGGAGTTGAATGGCTGGCTATGGATAATGTATCGTCTTCCATTTATGTGCCTGTTTACAGTGGCGTAACTGACCTGCCCGACTATTACAAAACTCCCGGACGGGTAAATGGCTATACGATGAAATCAGCCTGGTGGATATTTAACCGTCTGGGAACTTTAACCGCCCAGCGCTGGGGTGATATGCACAAAGATGTAGATGCTGTTTGGCTGCCGATGCAAAAGTCGTTTGTCGAGGAATTACCCTCGATTGATGAGCAGGCACTGAAATTGTACGAAAAGAACCCCAAAGAAGCCAAAATTTTCCTGACGGATTATACGGGAAAGAAAGGAATTGGGGTGATGGAAAGAGCCATAGAACTTGGCGACTTCTTGTGGACGAAATACGATGAAAAATTTTAGGTTGATTCGGCTTCAAAACGAATTTTTTGTTCGTAATCTTCCTTATTCAGTTTAATTGTATTTCCGCAGATAGGACAATACATCAGATAGTCGGTTTTGTAAGGTGCAACCGGAAGAAAGAACAGCGTGATAAAATGTCTTGTTTTTTGTAACACCCATCTGCTGGTGTTGTTGCAATGGAAACAGTGTTTTTCTGTTTTCAGCAGGTGTTTTTCAACTCTTGGTGCGGCCCCGGCAACGATGATCATTTTATAAAAGTTTTAGTAAGGCCTCGGGTTTTGTTTCTTCTGAAAACAGGATATTCCAAAGCGGAATTTTTTCCTCCCCGGTCTGTAGTAAGAATTTTTCTTTTAGTTCTTCCTCCGAAGGCGGACACCCGGCATCCCAGGGAGCAGTCAGCACTTCTTCGTAAAAAGTATTTTTCTCGGTTTTAATGGTCACCGACGAAGGAAGTTCTGCAGGGAAAACATCATTGTATCTTTTCTCTTCTGTTAATGTGGCACGATCTACCAGCGCCTTGATTTGCTCGTTCTTCAGGCTGTTGATAGAGAAATGTTCCGGCAACACATGATCATTGATTAGCAGGCAGGCAACTACGTATGGTAAATGAAACTGTGCCTGCACCGGATTCCGGGGAAATTTTTCATCCATAAGATCAATGGCCCTGCCAAATATTTTTATTTCGATTTCCGTTATGTCAGCCGGCATGAAATGATGTTTTCTTCTGATAAGATCAGCCGCTTCTACCGCCGCATGCAACCATCGGCAACAGGCATATGGTTTGAAATAATTGGAATTGATCAGCCAGCTTTCACCTAATCCCTCCAGTAAATTACTACTGTCCAGATCATCATGATTATCAACAAACAAGTAAGGACCTACGAAATCTTTTTCGGCCAGTAAGGCACTCTGTAAGCCTGATTGTATTGCCCATGCTACACCCTCTTTCGACATGGAGCCGGTACTTACATCGGTGGAACCACCCAGCATTACAGGCGACAGAATCCAGGCATTGCTGAGGGCATGCATGGTTTGTTCTATATCCAATTCAAGCAGATAAGCTACTGTGGCGGCCGTTCCCACGGCACCCCACCGGCCACTCGAATAGGTGTCGATTTTTTCCGGTATTCTGGCATGACTGAAACGTGTGGCTGTTTCATAACCGATAATGATCGATTCAAGGATTTTGTTGTAGGAACATTTTAGTGATTCCCCAAGGGTGAAAGCAACCGGGACTATCAAACTTGCCGGGTGCCCTACCGCTTTCCGGTGTCCTTCATCAAAATCGGTAGAACTGATAGCCAGGGCATTGTAAAAAACAGCGCCCGATAAAACAGTTTCTTCCGTTGTTCCCCATATGCCGAAGCTGCCTTTGCCAAATAGGCGGCTTTTTTGCTCCAGTGCGCGTTTGAATGCTTCTGTTTTAACGCCGCTGAATAGTACACCAATAGTGTCGGCAGCAACCCTCTTTGCCTGATGCAAAGTGGCAGCATCAAAAGAATGATTACCTGATTGAATAAATCGGGCAAATTCGTATAAAACCGGTGCCTTAACCTGAAGTGGATTCATAGGTTAAAAGTACAAAGTTTTGAAATTCGGATTATCTTTGAGAATTTTAAATTAAACCGTCATATGATAAAGAAAATTCCGCATACCTATGTAATCATTTTTTCCATTATCATTCTGGCAGCCATCATGACCTGGTTTATTCCCGGTGGCGAATACGCGCGGCAGAAAATAATGGTCAACGGAGTGGAACGAACCGTAATTGAAAAAGGGTCGTTTCATTACGTGGACAGCGAAAGACAGACCTGGCAGATTTTTACGGCTTTTTTCAAAGGATTTGAAAGGCAGGCGGGCATCATTGTTTTTATTATAATGATTGGCGGTGCTTTTTGGATTGTTAACAGCAGTAAAGCCATTGACATAGGCATCCTGTCCTTTCTAAAACAGGCACAGAAACTGGAAAGAAACAAATTTTTAAAAAAAGTGGGGGTGCACAACCTCATCATTACACTGGTGATGCTTGTTTTCAGTGTCTTTGGTGCTGTATTTGGGATGAGCGAGGAAACCATTGCTTTCATCATTATCCTCGTCCCATTGGCTATTTCGATGGGTTATGATTCCATTGTAGGTGTGAGTATGGTTTTTGTTGCTGCCGGTCTGGGGTTTGCCGGTGCGGTGTTGAATCCGTTTACCATTGGTATTGCCCAGGGAATTGCCGACCTTCCTCTGTTTTCGGGTTTTGGTTACCGCCTGTTCAGCTGGTTCGTATTAAATATTTTCGGGATAGCCTGGATACTCAGATATGCAGCTAAAGTGAAGAGAAATCCAAAATCTTCTGTTGTGTATGAGGATGATACATACTGGCGTGAAAGGGGGGCTGTAAATAATGAAGAAACCGTTACATATCATACACCTGTGGTTGCCTGGTTTGTATTCCTGTTCATTTCTGTTGGCCTGATCATTTTTTCTGTGATTTATCCAATGACCCATATGAAGATAGGCAACACATCCGAAACACTTCCGATGGTTCCCGTAGCTACGGCCTTTTTTGTCCTGTTTTCTGTTTTATCATTACGTAAGTCGGTACACTTTTTCATATTGAACCTGCTGGCATTTACCATTGTTTTCCTGATCGTAGGGGTGATGGGTTATTCCTGGTATATTGAAGAAATAGCCGGCTTGTTTTTTGCTATGGGTATATTTTCCGGAATCGCAATGAACTATGACGGAAACAAAATTACCAAAGAGTTTATGGAGGGAGCAAGGGATATATTATCGGCAGCACTGGTCGTTGGTCTGGCAGGAGGAATTCTCGTCATTCTGGAAGACGGAAAGATCATTGATACAATCTTACATGGTGTATCCACATCAATGAAAGGGATGGGTAAACTGGGAACCGTGAGCGTGATGTATGTGATACAGACATTTATCAACATAATTATTCCGTCGGGTTCTGCCAAAGCTGCACTTACCATGCCGGTAATGGCACCGTTCTCCGATCTGGTTAATCTCTCGCGGCAGGCAACGGTTATGGCTTTTCAGTTTGGCGATGGTTTTACCAACATGATCACACCGACTTCAGGTGTATTGATCGGAGTTTTGGGAGTTGCTAAAATTCCTTACGACAAATGGATAAAATGGATTGCTCCGTTTATGCTGATACTCATCATTCTTGGATGGCTGTTGTTGATACCAACCGTGACCATGCAATTGGACGGGTTTTAGCAGATCATTTAGCACCCAGGCAAATATCCAGCCCCATGGCACGTTGAATTAACGGGTGCCCTTTGGGTACCAAACGGACTTTGTCTCCCACTTCTCTTAGTGGAATGTCAGCTATATGATCTCCTTTCCGTATAACCATTTTACCGTAGTCTTCTTTGGCAATCAGTTCAACGGCATGGGCACCGAAACTTGTGGCCAGCAATCTGTCATAAGGTGACGGGCTTCCTCCACGCTGAATGTAGCCGAGGATTGTTTTTCGGGTTTCAATACCGGTTCCCTTTTCAATCTGTTCGGCAATATATGATGCGGCGGAATCTTGCTTGTGCTTTTTAATACCTTCAGCTACAACAACAATTGAATAGGGCTTTTTCTTGCTGGCCCTTTCCAGCAAATATTCGTTCACTCTCTTCATACTGTATTCAAGCTCCGGAATAAGGATCACGTCACCACCACCAGCCATTCCTGCATAAAGGGTAAGCCATCCGGCATGATGTCCCATCACCTCAATCACCATAATACGCTTGTGTGAGTTAGCAGTAGAATGTAACCGGTCGATAGCATCGGTAGCAATCCAGAGGGCCGAATCAAAACCAAAAGTTTCGTCGGTACCCCAAACATCGTTGTCAATAGTTTTTGGAATGCCAATGATGTTCAATCCATGTTCAACAAGCCCGGTGGCGGTTCTTTGCGTACCGTTTCCACCGATACAAACCAGGCAATCCAGGCCCAACTCGTCATAATGTTCTTTGATCAGTTTGGGTTTGTCAATGGATAAATGACCGGTTTTCTTAAATGGTTTTTCCCTTGAAGTGCCTAAAATCGTGCCTCCTACAGTAAGTATTCCTGATAACATTTTTTCTTCCAACGGAATGTAATCTTTGTTGATCAACCCTAAAAAGCCTGAAGAAATACCAATCACTTCCATATTGTATTTAACGATAGCTGTTTTGCCTACGCCCCTTATAGCAGCGTTCAATCCGGGACAGTCGCCTCCTGCTGTAAGGATGCCTATACGTTTGGGTTTTTTGGTCATTGTTTTTTAGTTTAAAGCTATGATGATTGACGTTGTTTACAGTTTTCGCAATAAAATTAATCAAAAAGACATTCAATTCAGTGCATTCAGTTATACAACCGGATTTACAAACCAGGTTTGAAGATCATGTGCTTATTAATCAGGGAAAAATTTATTTATAAAGTGTCTTGTCCCGTTTATCTGATTCCGAAAGCCGGAATTTCCCGAAAAGAACAGCCTGGGCAGCTTTTTAGCATCTGCACAATCGATTTTAAAAACTTCTTTAAAACTGGTTACTACCGTCTTAAACCCGGATTGGCTTATAAACGCCAATTCTCTTTCAGAAACTTCCTCTTTTGTGCCAAATGGAAAAGCAAAATGATGAATGGTTTTTTTTAGTTTTTCCGTAAGTTGTCGCCTGGATTCAACTATTTCATGAATCATTTGTTCCTTCTTTAAGATGGACAGGTTGAGATGATTTAAGGTGTGACATCCAATGGTAACTAACGGATCATCTGACAGCTCTTTTATTTCTTCCCAACTCATTGCACGAAGCAGCTCTTTATCGGGAACAGTATTTTCTTCACCAAACAAACCTCTTACAGATTCGATTTTATCGGATGTAAGATTATTTATAATAATGCGCCGTGCTGTATGAAAAGCTAAATGCTTGTCTTTGTCCGAAGAGCAGTTAAGTCTGGTCACATTTTTATTTGTCGGATCTTCAACTTCAATAAATTTATTAGCCACAACCAGGTTCTCAAGGTAATACCACCACATGTTTGCTCTCCCTTCGGGGAAGCTGTTACTGACGTATATTGTAAATGGAATTTTATACTTAAGGAAAACAGGATAAGCGAAATGATAATTATCACCATAGCCGTCATCCAACGTAAAAGCCACAAACTTTTTTATGCCACTTTTTAATTGAATTACTTCGTAAAGTTCGTCCATACTTAAAAAAGTATAGCCTGATTTAATGTAATGATTGATTAACTTTTCGAGATATTCAGGAGTTGCTTCAAGCTCTTCAACTGTTTTGAGCCTTTTCGTTTTTGACTTTGGCCGTACGCGGTGCAACATTAAAATATGACCATCTCCCCGGTACCAATAGGTAACCGGAAAGCCATGCAACGGATACAAACTGGCTTTAACAAACTTCTTTAACAGAATTTTTGTCCTGATCATTGGCTTCATATAAAAGGAACATTTTAAGAAGGGGCCATCTCAACATTATAACAGGCCTTAAACCTGTAATAATTCGTCCATTGTAAGCTGCCATTGTTCAAAGCTAAAATTTTCGTTAACAATTTTCTTAGAATTAGCTCCCATTTTAGTTCGTTCCTTTTTATTATTAATTAAATAGAGCAGCTTCGTCACATAAGCATCTATGTCATCGGCTGCACAGATAAATCCATTATTATTATTAATGACAGACTCAACATTTCCTCCTGCGTCAGACACAACGCAGGGAAGACCATAAAACATGGCCTCTAATATGCTGATCGAATGATTTTCTGAAAGACTGGGATGAAAATATATATCTGTTTCTTTAAGCAATTGGCAGACATCGTTTGTATAGCCAACAAATTTGATCTGTTCTTTAACCTCAGGGACTATCAATGAAATACACTCTTCATAATATTCTTTGTCCATACAAGGCCCTGCCCATGTGAATTCGACACTTTTCGTTGACGTATGGCTAATAACTTTATTGGCTACCTGAATCCAAAGCTTCGTATTCTTATAATCTCTGATTTGCCCTAAGGTGGTTATTTTTATTTTGCTTTCCTCCTTTGTTGTTAATTCTTTAATATCCTCGTCAGATCTAAGATGAGGTGTATTGTATATTCTTTTTACAAAACCCTGACTTTTATTTGTCAGCCATTGTTGCTTAATGAATTCTTTGGCACAATCGGATACGGTTATGAGTGATTTATTTCTTTTTGGAAGAAGACGAAGAAATTGCTTTAGAGAAATCCCCCATTTTTTAAATTGTCTTGGAAATGAGTGAACGACATATATGGTTTTCTTCGGAAACAACAGCCCCCCCATCCAGTGAACAGGCGTATTTGGAGAAATGATTATTAGATTGGGATTTAGTCTGATAACGATTGGTAACAGGATAAAAAATTCGAGTACGAGATTTACCGGAGGTTTATGTAAATATTTTTTAGTGACACAAGGTATATCTTTAGAAATTAATTGATAATTAAAAGCAATACTATGTTGAATTAGTTCACGATCTACGTGCTCTTTGACAACAAAGAGAAATACGCGCGCATTTTTTTTGGACAGATACTCAAGAAGATATAATAAATAGTTACCGACTCCCGATCCTTGCATATAATAAGCAATAACCAGTACTTTTTTATGATGCATCGGGATAGTATTAAAATTTATACACTAAAGTTAAACAAAATTCATTAAACACGGGACTTTCGGATGAATCTCATTATTCTCAAAATATATTAAACAACCGTAAGATTTTATGGCTGGGTTTTATCGCTTCAAATGACAGAGTTGTTTTTTTATTCCTCTCTTAACAGTACTCGTTCGTTACACCTTCAGCTTTTCACCTTCCGTTTTGGCAATAACCACGGCTCCGCAACTGTCGCTCCACACATTGGTAGCTGTACGGAACATATCCAGAATTCTGTCAACGGCAAGAATAAGACCCACACCTTCGAGCGGAAGGCCCACTGCAGTAAGTATGACGGTGATCATCACCAACCCGGCCATTGGGATGGCAGCTGCACCAATAGAAGCCAGCAAAGCAGTAAGCACAATGATCAGTTGCTGCAGAAAATTCAGATCAACACCATAAGCCTGGGCAATAAATATAGCTGCGACGCATTCGTACAAAGCGGTTCCGTCCATATTGACTGTGGCGCCAAGGGGCAAAGTAAAACTACTGATCTTATTCGACACACCGGATTTCTCTTCTACAGCCTGCATGGTCAACGGGAGTGTGGCTCCCGACGACGAGGTTGAAAAAGCAGTCAAAAGGGGCGTTGTCATATTCTTGAAATGTTTCAATGGCTTAGCCCTCCCGATAAATTTTACTATCAGCGGTAAAGTGATGGTGGCATGAATGGCCAGTGCCAGAATGACTGTCAGCATATAAAGCCCCATACTGGAAACAAGGCCAGCTAAATCTTCCTGATCGGCAACGGTTTTGGCAACGATTCCGAATATACCCAGGGGTGTGAATTTGATGACAAACAGGGTTATTTTCATCATTACCTCAAAAATAGAGGTGAAGAAGTCTTGCATTACCTGCCGGTGTTTTTGGGCAACCTTGGTGATGAAAAACCCAAAAAGCAGAGCAAAAAAGATAATGGAGAGCATTTCGTTGTTCACCATAGCCCGGAATATATTGTCAGGAATAATACCGGTGATGATCTCTGTGAATGATTTCTGTTTTTCGACAAGTCCTTCAACCTGTTGTACAAATTGAATGTTAGCCCCTACTCCGGGTTTGAAGATGTTTACCAATATCTGCCCGGTAACAATAGCAAAAACACTTGTAACTACGTAATACAGCATGGTTTTCAACCCAAGCCTTCCCAGGTTGCTTCCCGAGCCAATACTGGTAATCCCTGAAATCAGCGAGGAGAGGATCAGCGGGATGATCAGCATTTTTAAAGCACGGATAAACAAATCCCCCATCCAGCTGATATAAGAAACCGGAGGATTGTAATAAGATGCTTTGATAATAGCAGCTTTATAGGGTGCTGTTTTTTCTTCGGGTAGTTTGTCCAGATCGCTCAAAAATTCCGACAGGGTGTTGTATTGTCTCCCTTCCAGTACCGTTAGTTCCTGCTGAACTACCAGCGGAACATAATTCCTCGTTAATATTTTGTATGATTTTTCATTCAGCTGGTACGAAGTAGGGAAACTAAGTCCATAAATGATAGCGATAATCAAAGCAAACAGGATTTGCCAGTGCAAGGCAATCTTTCGCATAATTTCATATGTTGAATAGAAATCAAAAATAGGAAAAAATAAAGCTTATTGCGGTCTGTTACCATCAATTGATGCAAAATTGCCAGATAAAATAAAGAAAGCTATCTTTGTAAGAGTTCAAAGTGTAAATAATTCAGGCAACCATTAATCACAACTTTCAATACACGATGAAATTTTTTTCAATTACACTGATTTTCCTTTTGTTGTTTTTTAATGCAACAGGGCAGTATCAAAATGTAATGATAAGCAATGAAGACTTTCCTGAAGAACCATCCATCACTATGAACCCCAGAAATCCTGACCAGTTAGTAGCAGGGGCCAATCTGAATAATTATTATGTATCGAATGACGGAGGTTACTCATGGACTCGTGGCACCCTGGTTTCGCAACAATACAATGTTGCCGGCGATCCATGTGTCATTGTGGATACAGCCGGCAGTTTCTATTATTTTCATTTGTCGAATCCGCAGCAGGGTAGCTGGCTGGATCGCATTGTTTGCCAGAAATTTGATTTTGAAAATCAAACATGGACTGATGGAACTTTTACAGGACTGAATGGTGAAAAAGACCAGGATAAGGAGTGGGCTGTGGTGGACAGTGCCACCAATACGATTTACGTAACATGGACTCAATTTGATGAATACGGCACGTCTGATCCTTCAAAGTACAGTAATATTTTGTTCAGTAAATCAACGGATGCCGGAACTACCTGGTCAGATGCTGTGCAAATAAATGAAGTGTCGGGAAATTGTGTTGACAGTGATAACACAGTGGAGGGAGCCGTGCCAGCAGTCGGGCCGGACGGTGAAATATATGTTGCCTGGGCGGGGCCCGAAGGCATTGTGTTTGATCGTTCAACAGACGGAGGAGAAACATGGCTGGATAATGACATATTTATTTCCGCTCAACCAGGCGGCTGGGATTATAATATTCCCGGAATAAACCGTTGTAACGGACTTCCGGTAACTTGTTGTGATTTGAGCCAGTCTCCTTACAGGGGAACAATCTACGTAAACTGGACAGATCAAAGAAACGGAACCGATGACACAGATGTCTGGCTGGCAAAATCTACCGATGGAGGCAATACCTGGTCGGAACCTATACGTGTAAATGATGACCCTCCCGGAAAACAGCAATTCTTTACATGGATGACCATTGACGGAGCCAATGGAAATATTTACATTGTTTTTTATGATCGGAGGAATTATGATGACAGGAATACTGATGTTTATGTGGCCCGTTCCACAGACGGCGGAGAAACCTTTGAAAATATACGAATCAGCGAGTCGCCTTTTTACCCGATAAGTAATGTGTTTTTTGGAGATTATACTAATATTACTGCCTATAACAACCAGGTCAGGCCTATATGGACAAGGTTACATAACGGAAATCTTTCCATTTGGACAGCTATAATGGACTTTACTGTTGGTACGGAAGAGGTAGTTGAAAGCATCCCGTTCACGCTCGAACAAAACTATCCGAACCCGTTCAGGGAGACCACATACCTTTCCTATAAAGTGAAGAAGCAATCTGAGATCACCTTAATTGTTTTCGATATGTTTGGAAGACAGGTAGCTGTTCTTAAACAGCAGGTTGCCGCAACACCAGGTAAATATGTAGAAATGTTCGATCCCAGACAATACGGTTTATCTCCCGGCGTTTATTATTTTATGCTGAGCAGCAACGGGAGTGTAGAAAAACGCCAGATGATCTTTGTTAAATAAAGTGGTTGATAAATCATAGATATTCGCAAACTCTGACAATTTTAATTTCATACTTTTGTTATTGATAATACCAGTCCTCACCATATGAATGAAGAACGGATAGAATTATTGCAACGCGTCCGGAGCATTGCCAATGAAGAAGGAATAAGTGAGATCACTTTGGAAAAGTTGCGCCAGAATGATAAAATTCCACAGGATATTTTAAAAAAATATTACTCCAGGGAAAAAGATCTGGTTAAGGATATACTTACCGAGGAACGAAAAAAATTTGAAGAGATTTTTGTCGATCATGATTTTGAAGGGTATTATGACGCCATCGACATTCTGTTTACGGTAAGTAAGGAAATGGCAGGGAAATTCTACCACCTGAGCCCTTCGGTTACCAATGAATGGAAAGACATTCACCCGGATATATACCAGGATCATATCGATAAGAGAGTTGACTTTATTTACATGAAAATCAACGTAAATATTCAGAAAGGCATTATCAGTGGCCTGTACAGGAACGATGTGAGTACCGAACTCGTAGCCAGAAGATACATCAGTCGTTTGCTGGATTTACACGACCCTGATAATTTCCCTCCCGAAGAATTTTCTTTTGTTCAGCTGTTTACCCAGATGTTTGAAAGTTTTATAAAAAGTATTGCCACCGAAAAAGGGCTGAAATACTATGAAAAAAAGAAAAAATCGTTTAAACTGCTTTCTTAGTATTTCAGAAGTTTACGCACAAGCATGTTCGAATTCTTATCGGATATGCGCACGAAATACATACCTGGCTTTAAATTCTGTATGGAACGAACTATATGATTTTCACCTCTGTTCAAATGAATAGACTCATTCATTACGGGTTCGCCTAATACGTTGTATATGCTTAGTTCCATAACGGATTGTTCTTTTCCCCATAACCTGATATCCAAATAACTGCCTGCCGGATTGACCAGTCTGACATCCTCAAACAAACCGCTAAATTCTCTTGTCCCCAGTGTTTTATCAACAGCCAGTTTCATTAGCACCGGTAAGTGATCCGAGTTATAGGCTAAAGCATTCAGTACGTCCGGAGGAACGGAAGTATTGGTAGGAGAGTCATTGACAGCTTTATTGAAATGTTGCCCGTCTTGTCCAACAGCCCGATACGATTCACTGACGTAGCTTACCTCTTTGGTGCCGTTCATAATACTGTTCGAAATTAAAATGAAATCAAACCGGTCATCCATCCCTCCTGTAGAAGCACAGCCGTTCGAGGTACTGTGTGTTGACTGGGTATGATAAGGACTGTAATAGCTGTTGTTGTGCCAGTTTCCGTATTGGTCAACAGGGTCGTTAAACCGAAGATCCGGATTGGAATAAAATAAAAACTGCTGGTAAGCATCCTCATTATTAGAATACACATTGAAATCACCCATCATCAGATAATTGTCTTCATCATTTAAATCATTCAGGTAATTCATGGTGTTTTCCGCCATTATTTTCCGTTTGTTTTCATTGTCTGAACCGGAACTGGCTTTTAAATGTGCTACCACACAAATAATAAAGGCTGTGTCGCCCTGTGGCAGATCATCTGATCTGTAATAGAGTTTATACACATCTATATCCCGAATATAGCTTTGAGCAATATAATGAGAATGCATTGCTAATTTGTCTTTGTTGTAGTACAGCATATTCACAAGGTACGAGTAAGCCTCGCTTAAAAATTCGGCTTTCCGGTAATAAGTAACGCCATTTGTGTTAAGTACCTGGTCCAGTAAATGCTGATGGATGGATTCGGATTTGGAAATCTCGTTAACAGAAAAAATATCCGGTCGGAGATAATTAATAATTGTTTTCAGGTAGTTGTCTTTATCATTGATGTTGTTGTTTGCGGTGGTGCAATAACTCGTATAATTTCCGTAATTCAGTAAATTGTATTGTACTACGGTTAATGTGTCCTGACCCTGAAGCAGGAATACATGTAAAACGAAAACACCAATGAACAGGAGATTTCTCATAATTGCGAAATTTCACAAATGTAATAAAAGAAACAAGTTACAATTAACTCCTTGCTTTAATAAGCAACTCCAGCATCTGTATGCCTGCGTCTGAGATAACGGTTCCCGGGCCAAAAATTGCTACGACACCAGCATCATACAGGAACTGATAGTCCTGCGGAGGAATGACCCCGCCAACAATCACCATAATGTCTTCGCGGCCGAGTTTTTTCAGTTCTTCAATTACCTGGGGAACAAGTGTTTTATGTCCTGCTGCAAGACTTGACACGCCCAAAACATGCACGTCGTTTTCAACAGCCTGTCGGGCAGCTTCGGCAGGGGTCTGAAACAGCGGGCCGATGTCCACATCAAACCCGATGTCGGCATATCCTGTAGCAACTACTTTAGCACCTCTGTCGTGTCCATCCTGACCCATTTTGGCAATCATGATGCGTGGGCGGCGACCTTCCATCTCCGCAAATCTATCGGCCAGCCGATGCGCTTTTTTAAACGATTCCTGCTGTCCGGCTTCGGCAGAATATACGCCGGAGATAGATCTGATGACTGCTTTGTAGCGCCCGAACACCTTCTCACAGGCATAAGAAATTTCACCCAGTGTTGCTCTTTTTTTAGCAGCATCAACTGATAGGGCAAGCAAGTTGCCTTCCCCTGTTTTACAGGCTTCGGTCAGGGCATCCAGACTTTTTTGCACTTCTTCTTCGTTCCTGTCGGCACGCAACCTGGCCAGGCGTTTTAGCTGTGCCTCGCGGACGGCTGTATTGTCCACTTCAAGGGTGTCCATAGGGGCTTCTTTTTCAAGACGATATTTGTTAACACCTACAATAATGTCTTTATGCGAGTCAATCCGGGCTTGTTTCCTTGCTGCTGCTTCCTCGATACGCATTTTCGGGAGCCCGGTTTCAATAGCTTTCGACATGCCGCCCATTTCTTCGATTTCCATAATGTGTTCCCAGGCTTTATGTGCCAGTTCATGGGTTAATTTTTCCACATAATACGAACCTGCCCACGGATCTACCGAGCGACAAATACTGGTCTCTTCCTGCAAATAAATTTGTGTGTTCCGCGCTATGCGCGCCGAAAAATCTGTGGGAAGGGCTATGGCTTCGTCCAGCGCATTGGTATGCAGCGATTGGGTATGGCCGAGTGCTGCCCCCATAGCTTCGATACAGGTACGGGCTACGTTGTTGAACGGATCCTGTTCCGTTAAACTCCAACCGGAAGTTTGCGTATGTGTTCGCAAAGCCATCGATTTAGGGTTTTTCGGATCAAACTTCTTCACAATTTTTGCCCACAACATCCGGGCGGCACGTAGTTTGGCAATTTCCATAAAATGGTTCATGCCGAGGCCCCAGAAAAACGACAATCGGGGAGCAAAATCATCAATGTTCAGGCCTGATTTAATCCCGGTACGGATGTAATCAAGACCATCGGCAAGTGTGTAAGCCAGTTCAATATCGGCTGTAGCACCTGCTTCCTGAATGTGATAACCCGAAATGGAAATGGAGTTGAATTTAGGCATGTTCTGAGCAGAATAATCGAAAATATCGGCAATAATCCTCATAGATGGCTCAGGCGGATAGATGTATGTGTTCCGTACCATGAATTCTTTCAGAATGTCATTCTGGATGGTTCCGGATAATTCTTCCAGTTTAGCCCCTTGTTCAAGAGCAGTAACAATGTAAAAGGCGAGTATGGGTAGCACTGCACCATTCATGGTCATAGACACGGAAATTTTGTTCAGTGGAATTTCATCGAACAGGATCTTCATGTCGAGAATGGAATCAATAGCTACACCGGCTTTACCTACATCACCAACCACGCGTTCATGGTCCGAATCGTAGCCACGGTGTGTGGCCAGGTCGAAAGCTACCGACAAACCTTTTTGTCCTGCAGCCAGATTACGCCGGTAAAAAGCATTTGATTCTTCTGCAGTGGAAAATCCGGCATATTGCCTGATGGTCCATGGTCTTGTTACATACATCGTGGAATAGGGTCCACGCAGGAATGGCGACAATCCGGCGGCATAGTTCAGGTGCTCCATGCCTTTCAGTACAGCATCCGTATAAACAGGTTGGATCTCAATTTGTTCGGGTGTTTTCCATTCGGGGGCAATCTGATTTTGTGCTATCCATTTTTCGGAAGTAACAGGGCTTTCAGGGGTTCTGAAAACATCTATGATTTTGAAATTCGGTTTCATGGTTCGCCTCTTTTTTAAGTAAATGATTTAAGCAATCCCCAGCATTTGCTGATAATTCTTCAGGTCTTCCAGTACGTTCGACCGGACATGGATAAAGTGTTTCATGCCCTTTGCACGGAATTCTTCCACTAAATTTTTAGGATAGCCCGCCAAAACAACAATCGAACGATCTTTTAACGCCTCATAAACCGGCAAGGCTATGTCGGCGTACTCTTCGTCAGAGCTACAAATAACTACAATGTCAGGTTTGGCTTTTTTAGCTGCATTTATTCCTTCTTCAACAGTAGTAAATCCGGGATTGTCGGCAATATCAAATCCTGCCACTCCAAAAAAGTTACCTGCAAATTGCGAACGGGCTTTTTGCATCGCCAGATTGCCATAGGTAAACATCCAGGCAACAGGTCGTTTGTGTTTTAGTGCATATGCATCTGTTTTTAGCCTGATTTTTTCAAAAGCTTCAGCACCGCGATAGGGTATAAGTAGTTCCGGATTATTCTCAACCGTCAGTGCTGCTGGTTTTATACCTGCCGGATCAATGTGTTCCGAGATATTTGGGTACTGGTTAGTGCCGAGCAGCGACATTTTCCGCAGGGCAATATTGCTGTTTTTCTTTTCCGCCTCATTACTTACTCGTTCCTGAATAAATCCCTGTTTAAATGCTTCCAGGTAGCCGCCTTTTTCATCAACCTGGAGGAAGAGTTCCCAGGCTTTTTCAATTAGTTTTGTTGTCAGATTTTCGACGTAATAAGAACCGGAGGCCGGGTCGGCCACTTTATCGAAGAAAGACTCCCCTTTTAAAATAAGCTGCTGGTTGCGGGCAATACGTTCTGAAAATTCATCTGGCTTTTCAAATACTTCATTAAAAGGCAGTACACTTAACGAATCAATACCTCCCAATATAGCCGACATTGATTCTGTAGTGGTTCTCAGCATGTTCACATATGGATCGTACAGGGTTTTATTCCACTCTGCGTTTGAGCAATGGATAAAAGTTTTTGTTTTATCAGCGTGGCTTACCCCGTACGCATTCACCACTTTCGACCACAGAAAACGGAAGGCTCTGAACTTGGCAATTTCCATGAAATAATCTGATCCTACAGAAAAATGAAACCGGAAGCGATGTGCCACATCGTCAATATCGTGACCGTTTTCGGTCAAATGAGTCAGGTAATCGGTGGCCATAGCCAGTGTAAATGCCAGCTCGCTGACAATTCCGGCGCCTGAATTTTTAAAAATGGTTCCGTTCACCGTGAGTAGTTGGAAGTTGGGCAGAAGCCCGCCTGCAATGAATAGTTTACTCATTGTTTTATAGTCTTCTTTTTCCGAAAGGTAAAACGTTCCTGTTGTACTGTACCTGCTTAACGGGCAAAATTCCAGCGAGCCTTTTACTTTGTCCAGATCACGGTTGTATTTTTTAACAAGATGGTCAATGACCTGAATAATGGCATAAGGATCGTCACAGGAAAAATTTAATTCCATTACATCCGCCCGGATGTTGTTTAGCAGACGTTCCACTTCTTCTTCACCCGGAACATGGCCATCCGGGTAGATAATACCGAAGGAGTCAACGCCTTTCATCCGGATATCCAACAGTTTGGCATTTGTCGTGTCAGCATCTTCCACATGCACGTCCTGCCGCACAAGCCACATATTTCCCTTCGTTTTATTCCCCCTTACGTATGGAAAGTTGCCGGGCAATACATTACGGTACGGGATATTCGCCAGATCTTCAGCACGATAAAAAGGTTGTACGTCAAAACCTTCGTCTGTTTTCCAAACGAGTTTTTTATCATAGTCCGCCCCTTTCAGGTCTTTGATAATTTTCTCCATCCACTTTTCGGTAGAAACAGGCGGAAAGTCAGTGAAAAGTTTTTCTTTTTCCATATATATGTTACTTCTGATTCGAATTGTTGCAGGGCAGCAAAATTACTTTAAAAAGTGGTATATAAAAGTACAGTGTTAAATAATTAACAATATTTTTAGATTAACTAAAAAGACTATCTGTTATTATAAATAATACTACCCCGATGATAACTATAATCCTGGTTTTAAGTGAAGGATCCTGTCTGTCGGGAGTTTACTTTTGTCCATTTCCTGAACTTTGTACTTACCCTGCACGAACAGTACAGCCTGATCATCATAGTGCCGGCTCATCACATTTCCTGACTGACCGGTAGGAATAACCGAGAGTGCTTCTTCGGGCCGGGCGAAATCTAACAATAACCTCATAGCCGGGCCCGACCTGATATTATACGGTCCATGCCCACTGTAGAGAAAATTCTCTTTGTCCACCACTTCATTACCACCGCTTTTGGCAAAAGGCCCTACATTAAAAACTTTATCAAAAGGTTCCTGCCTGCCGACAGGATGCACATGGGTAAGTGTGTGTAGTTTTCCCCAACGCCAGTTGTCCGGGCTTTCTCCAATGTTTTCTGATAAATCATCCATTGCAAGTTGCAGCCCTTCCCGGAAAAGCTGGTTCCGGCTTTCTTTTTCTTCTGTGTTTATATTATCCCACCAGGGAGAATCTTCATTAAAAAACAGGGTTTCTATTGAAGACCTTAACGTAACGGAGTTCACAGTTTTTTTAAACTGATCTTCACCCAGTTCATCTTCCATGGCCAG
>Ga0209834_10000487_pt1 | contig 24285 bp, 20 predicted proteins | sample Mar14236cmmetaG_FD_184134 | JGI IMG/M metagenome (GOLD analysis project Ga0209834, IMG submission 184134) | Marine hydrothermal vent microbial communities from Guaymas Basin, Gulf of California to study Microbial Dark Matter (Phase II) - Marker... ...
GTTTGTATCTTTTCCAGAATACCCCAAATCCTTTTACGAATGAGACGGAAATACTCTTTATCACAGCGGATTACACAAGAGTAGCAGATTACTCTCTTTCCATATATAACACCAAGGGTCAACTCGTCCGAAGGTTTGATGGAAGAACGAATGATTTCTGGGTAAAAACAAAAATCGTGTGGGATGGTACAGATGAAAGAGGCAGGCAGGTTGCACCAGGAACGTATTTCTACAAATTAGAGCATAACGGGCATGCTGTTGTGAGGAAGATGATGAAGGTTGAGTGAGAAGTGAAGAGAGAAGAACAATGAATAATGAAAAATGGAAAATAAAGAAACTTTGTGAATTCTTGAATTAATATGAAATGATTGAATCTATACAAATTACTCTCCTTCTGAATTCTGAATCCTGATTTGCTAATCCTGTCTTCTAATAGCTAAACAATTTCTCCTTCTTACTATAATACTTCTTATATTTCTTTTTCAATTCCCGGTTTTTCTCTGCGTCAAGATTATAATCCTGTTGAATAATAGCAAAAGCGAGACTACGTGCTTTTTCAAGAACTTGTCTATCTCTCACAATATTTGCTATTCTGAATGTAGGAAATCCGGATTGTTTCGTTCCGAAGAATTCGCCAGGTCCTCGGATCTCAAGATCAACTTCAGATATTTTGAAGCCATCATTCGTTTCCTTCATGGTGTTTAAACGTTTGAGAGCTTCCTCGCTCATTGGTTCATACGCAATGAGCACACAATATGATTTCTGCTTTCCTCTCCCCACGCGGCCGCGAAGCTGGTGTAATTGAGAAAGTCCAAATCGCTCAGCATGCTCTATCATCATGATCGATGCATTTGGCACATCAATGCCGACCTCAATAACTGTCGTGGAAACAAGAATATCAATCTTGTGCTCCTTGAACTCGTGCATGATCATATCTTTATCCTGATTGGACATCTGCCCGTGTAGAAGCCCGATTCTAAATTCAGGGAATATCGAGCTCTGTAATTTCTCATACGTGCTTGTTGCATCTTTAAGATCAGATTTCTCAGATTCTTCAACCAAAGGACACACTACATAGACCTGCCGACCTTTTCTTACCTGCTTTCGTATAAAATTATATATTTCAGTTTTTTTACCAGCATCAACCCAATTCGTATAGATTTCCTGTCTATGTGGTGGCAATTCATCTATCACACTGACATCAAGGTCACCGTAAACTGTGAGAGCTAAGGAGCGAGGTATCGGAGTCGCACTCATTATCAATTTATCGGGCGCAGTTCCTTTTTGTGTAAGTGAGAGTCGTTGCATCACACCAAATCTGTGCTGCTCATCAATGATAACAACTCCTAATGTATGAAAATTTACATCTTTTTGTATAAGTGAATGAGTACCTATTGCAATATCTACCTTACCATTTTCAATATCATCTTTAATCGCTTGTTTTCCTGAATACACTCCACCCAGAAGTAACTCTATTCGAACATCAATTCCCTTGAGAAATTCTTTGAGTGAAAAATAATGCTGAGTAGCCAAAATCTCGGTTGGTGCCATGAGTGCTGCCTGATAGCCATTCTCAACCGCAAGCAACATGGCAAAAAGTGAGATTATTGTTTTACCAGATCCTACATCACCCTGAAGAAGCCTGTTCATCTGGTGAGGTGATCTCATATCCTCGACTATTTCTCTCAGTACTTTTTTTTGTGCATTAGTAAGAGTAAAGGGAAGTGTATTTTTTAACTCAGTAGTGATGGTTTTCTTAAGCTCCATTGAAAAGCCACGAGCTTTGTGCCAGTTCACTTTTTTTCTTGCTAGCATCAGTTCAAGATAGAATAATTCTTCGAATATGAATCTATAGCGAGAGGACTGTATGTCATTCTCATTTTCTGGAATGTGTATTTTACGTATTGCCTTATCGATCGAGAGTAAGTTCTGTGACACACGTAGGTATTCAGGAATTGTTTCTGTAAGTGTGACTCCCTTTTCAAATACATTGAGTATGATCTTCCTAAAAACTTTGTCGGAAATACCTTCTGTAAGATGATATAATGGTAAGATATCACGTTCAACCCAGAAGGTTTTTTCTTTTCTATCCTGTATAATCTCAAAGTCGGGATGAACTACACAGAGCTTATTGAAATAATATTGAATCTTACCGAGTATATAGATTTCCTTACCCACCTCGAATTGCTTGATAAGCCACGGAGTGGGTTTGAACCACAGCAATGTTAAATATCCTGAACCATCGGATATAAATACCTGAAATTGTGTCTTCTTAAATTTATTACCCTCAACGTTTATTCCTGTAATCTTTCCTCTTACACTCGCCATATCGTTAATCCTGAGATCTACAATATGCTTGTCTGAAATTTTATTCAGGTAATCTCGTGGGAAGTAAAAGAGAAGGTCTTTAACAGTTCTTATTCCTAATTTATCAAAAAGCTTAGCCCTTTTTGGTCCAACTCCTTTTATGTATTGAATATTATCCTGAAGCTGGATAGGCATACTAGTATGGATTCATTTATCGTATAATTGCGAATTTTCCGTTCAAGCAGATGTCACCATACTGGGAGGATAGGACATAGAAGTAGATCCCACTTGCTACTGTTTTGCCATTGTTCGTTCCATCCCAGAAAAATCGGAAGTGGTCTGATTCTTCAATCTCAGCAATAAGCTCACCTGCCAGATTATAGATAAAGAGGGTGTTTGTTCCTTTGGGTAATTTTGGATAAGGAGATGACTCAAAGTAGATATAAGTATGCTCTGCAGGTTTGAAGGGATTCGGATAAATGACCACATCCTCTACCTTCCCAGTTCCCTCACCATCATTATACTGAGCTCCGATAGTAAAGCTGCAGAGACCTTCTGCTGTGCCGACAAACAACTCTCCGCTATAAGGTTCATACGCAAATGAGAGCACCACATCACTTGGAAGATTTGTATTTGCAGTAGTAAAATTTGTAAACGTATAGTTATCTTCATCAAGCATGGAAATACCCCCACCATTTGTAGCGATCCATTTCCTGTTATGCGGATCAACAAAAACCTGATTGACCTGGCTGGTAATTCCAGATCCCATGCGAGATTCAGGATTTCCCTCTTCATCATACCAGTAATAGTCATAGTTTACCCAGCCGGAACCATCATAACGATAAATTTTTACATTTTCAACGAGCCCGTTTGTATATTTGAACCACTCCTGCCAATAATAGTCAAACATGTACAAGCCATCCACACCTCCGGTCCATAGATATCGATTACCTCCTGATTGCTGATAATCGATGTTCAGGAAAGGACCTGAGAGAGTAGGATTATCAACTGGTGTCATCATCTCATCAAAAGTAGGAAATCCTGTACCGGTTCTCCAGCGCAATCCCTTGTAATATGCCCCCATCCATAATTCATTACCAGGTAAGAATTTAATTGATAGGAGGTCATCATTATCGATACTAAATGCTTGAAACGTATACACACTATCATCGGTGACTACAATTTTAACACCTTTTGTTCTGTCACCGATCCACATGTTACCAGCTTCATCACACTGTACAAATGAAACCGTATTTTCTCCTATTATGCCAGGCACATCACATGTTGATTTATTATTTATGGTTTGCCAGAGTTCATTTGGTCCGCCATAATCAGTAATTCTAGTAATACCCCTATTCCAGTCACTTACCCAGATTCGATCCGCAAGATCCTGAGTTATTCTGAAGGATTTGTTTCCTACCAACTTACTGTTATCATCGTTATAATTGAACCATGTATTATCATCATAGATTGAAATTCCTCGCACTCCCTGTCGCGCTCCTGTTCCAATTATTCCACTCGCACACCAAAGTCTTCGTTGATCATCAAAGTAAATATAGGATACGAAATTGAATCCCATGCAGTTTCTTTTGATATGATGCCAGCTCGTATCTGCAAGAGTTTTCTTGTAGAGGTCTTCTCCCCATGTTGATACCCATATCGAGTTTTCATCATCAAGAGTAATGTCCGAAACCATATTACAGAACAGACTGTCGTCCTGCCAGTGCCATATCTCCCAATCCAGCCCATCATACATATACTGGCTTACTCCTGCAGCGTTGAGAATTTCTTGCTGGTCATCATCGAACCTACCGAAAGCAACAATAAAGAGTGAATCATTCACAGCTTGAATATCTTGTATATAATTACTTGGCAGCCCAGAGGTAAAAACCTCGTACTCAAAATTCTCAGTATCGATGTTTTTTATGATCGCAAATCCAGTTTCAGTTCCGAAATAGATCTTGTTATTATGATACTGGATCGTTTTGATCTTGCTGCCACTAAGAGGATAACCCGGAGTATTTACATTGATATGATGCCAGTTTTCACCAAGGATCATTTCATCATAAACAATGGTTGTATAATCAATACCACCATCTGTTGCGATCCAAATTCTATTCTGTTCATCCAGTGCAATACAGTTCACTCTGTTATCAGTAAGCCATCTGGGAGCTATAAAGGTCTTCTTGAATTGAGGTCTGTCTCCCAAAACAATCTCAAACATTGAGAGTCCATTCTCAGAACCGACAAAAATATATTCTCCATTATCATTGATATCATAAATGAAATTTCCATCGATACCCTGATTTGCTTGATATGGTTTAAGAAATTCTCCATCCTGATATCGCATCACTCCGCGAGTAAAAGTTCCAAACCAGTATTCGTCAATTGCGGGAATATAGTGAACTGACCAGAGTTCATTCTTCGCAATGCCATCACCTTTTGTAAGCGGAGTAAAAGTATGTTCCTTTGTATCGTAAATACTCACACCACCCCAGCTTGCTGAGATGACAGAATCTCCCTGGCATATTAACTGATGTATATAGGTCGTATTTGTATATACTTTCCAGTCGTGTGTCGAGATTTCTTCGGCAACATATCCAAAAAGAGTAGAAGAGATCAATAACAAGAAAATTATGATCAAATTATTTTTTCTCATTTTTCAAAAACTCACTTTTGATAATATTATAAAAAATTATAAAGATTAAAACACCCATTCCTAATAGAAGGCAAAGCAATATTTTCCTGTCAACTAAAAGGAAGCCGAGAGAGATAAGTCCGAACAGCAGAGTGATAAAATAACCGATCAATACCACTGTTTTATAACTTAATCCCAGCCCGAGCAGCTTATGATGAAGATGATTTTTATCTGCCTGAAAGATATGTTTTGTAGATTTTATCCTCCTGAAAATTGTTACAAGAGTATCTATTAATGGTACAGAAAGTACAATGATTGGTACGAGCATTGTTAGTGCAGTTGCTCCTTTATACTGAGCATTACCTGCAACAGAAAGCGCAGCAATGTTGAATCCAAGATAGAGACTTCCTGCATCTCCGAGGAATATTCTGGCAGGATGAAAATTATATCTCAAGAACCCGATACAGCTTCCCATAATAGTGAAACTGAAAAGTGCCACGAAGTGGTTACCAGTTGTAAGTCCTGCTATTCCTAGGATTAAGGACACGATTGCGATAATACCTGCAGCAAGTCCATCAAGCCCGTCGATAAGATTTATCGCATTGATGACAAGCAAGAACCAAATGATGGTTACAGGATAGGAGAATATCCCAATCTGTATTGGATTTCCAAAAGGATTCGTTAGCAACTCGATCTTGAAGTTGAAGGTGATCATGATTAGCACAATACCAATCTCGATAAGCACTTTTAACCAGGCATGCAGATCATAAATATCATCTAATAAACCTAATATAATAATTAGGAATCCACCTATGAGTAGCCCGTAAAAGAGATCATTCGTAGCTTGTTTGTGCAACAGGATCAGTACTATCTGTGTAATGAAGATTGCAAAGAATATGGATATCCCTCCGCTTTTAGGCGTAATAGTGTCATGTATACTTCTGCTTCTGGGTTTATCGACACTCCCTATCTTGCGCGAAAGAAGTATGTTGACTGGCACAAGAACCATCGTAAGAATACAGGAGCCGATTATAGTTACTATCTGGGTCATAGTTTTTTCTTGATTAGATCATTATATTCTTTCTTGTAACGTTCAATAAACGTTTCAATCGTAAAAGACTCTAAAAATATCTTATAACTCTCTGCTCCGAACATTTTTTGCTTTCGCGAGTCTTTTGATAGTGATATGATTTTTTTTGTCAAATCTTGATGATCTCCGATTTCAACAAGATATCCATTTCTTTCTTCAAAAACCATCTCATCATTACCTTTGATCTTTGATACAATGAGTGGTTTTTTCATACTCATTGCTTCGAGAATGGTAAGCGAAAGTCCTTCCCAATGTGAATACAACAATACAATATCAAAAAGGTTATACCAATCTGCAATATTCTCTCTCCATCCCACAAGATGTATCTTATCAAAAGCTTCAGCTTCTGTAATCAGCTTCTCGATCTGCTCACGCTGCTCACCATCTCCCACAAAAACAAAGGAGATATTATCTGCCTTTTGTATGACTTCAATTGCCACTTGTGTAATACTGAGCATATTTTTGGGATCGGATAACCTACTCATCGTTCCTATAACAATATCTTCATTGGGAATATTATAGGTGGTTCGGTTGATCTGATTTGCAGATTTTAGTTCCTTGATTCCATTATATATGGATGTTATTTTTCTTTCAGCAATGATTTTCTTGTTGATTGCGAGTTCTTTTTCAAAGTTATTTACAGAAATAGCCCTGTCACAGAATAATCCGGCAATTCTTTCGAGATTCTCATAAAAAATATATGCCAGTTTTGATTGATGAGGGTGAAATGGGAAACCATGGATAGTATGAACAATGATTTGTACACCTGCGAGTTTTGCAGCAATCCTTCCAAATAAACCCGTTTTAGATGAATGTGTATGTACAATATCAAATTTGCATTTTCTGAAAATCCTATAGAATCGTATGAGCACGAATAGATCATTGATATTTATTTTTTGGATGAGTTGTGGAATTGCAATATGTCTAATCCCCATTTTTTTTAGCTTATCTATCATTGGACCATCAGGTGCAGATAGAACTGTGATATCAAATCTATTCCTATCAAGATGTTCTAGTATATTTATCATCATATTCTGTACTCCCGAAAGCAGAGGTAATAACTGAACGTGGCAAATCTTTATCTTTCTTATCATTTTAGAAATCCAGAATATTAGCCAGTTCTTTTGCTTGGGATGATCGTTCGAAATGTGAATAATCATTATTTTTACTCGAAATAAGCGTATCTAAATTCCCTTGGAGCTTATGATTAATTATAAACTGAATCGCATCCTTGATTGCCTTCACATCCCTTGTTTCACATACTATTCCTGCCCGATAGTGCAGAATCAAACTCGCTGCTTCTCCATCCAGTGGACACATCGCAAGAATTGGTCTTTTTGCAGCCAAATACTCGAAAAGTTTTGCAGGGATTACTATCTCACTGTCCTTATGTGAAATGAACAGCATAAGAGCGTCGCTTTTTAGCATCTCTTTTATGGCATCCGCATGAGATATCTGTGGCTTTACTCTAATCAAATTATTTAATTGTTTTTTTTGTAATATCAAGAGTATTTCCTTCGAGTAATTACCGATAAAGTTAAATCTCACATTTTGTGGGAGTGCATGAGCGTTATTCAGTTCAATGATTGCTTGAATTAGAAACTCTGGAGTTCGTTCGCCATAGAAACCCCCAGTGTAGGTGAAAGAAACTTCAGCTGTTTCTTTCCTTGCTGCATGCACGAGAAAATCTTCCCTATCATATCCGTTGTAGATAACCGTAAACTTCTCTTGATTGATCATTGGATAGAGTTTTTGAATTCTCTGTTTTGCACGGTATGTATTAATTATAACTTTTTCAGCTCGATCCAGCACTTTGTTTTCCCATTTTTCTGCAAACCTTCTATGCCATTGAGAAAAATAGCTTTGATCAGGACTTCCAACGAAAAGATCTCGATAGTCAACAATAAGTGGAATATTCCATTTTTTTGATAATATGTATCCGATAATTGCATCACTATATGGTCCAACAGAAGAAAATATCTGATCGATCTTGTTTTTTTTTATAATTTTGTTGCCGGTTCTCACCGCAAACGAGATCCATCCTATCTTGGAATCAATCGGAAAAATATCTCTGAGGAATTGCTTTTTCTTGGATGATGCATGTGTATAGATAGATTGTGTAGGATCACGTTTTAAAAGTTTTTCATAAAGATAAAGCAATCTCATTATATCACAGGAGCCCGTTCTGTATATAACACAATGCGGTACTTCCTCAAGAAGCGATTCATCATAAGCAATGTAGGATACATTTTTGACGGTCAGTATGATCGGATTCCAGCCATATTTGGGAAGATACTTGCAGAATTTCACTGAGCGTTGGACACCAGGTCCACCCAGCGGAGGAAAAAAATATGAAACGAACAGCACATTCTTCATAATGACCGTAAACCCTGTAGTATGTTTTTAAAAATATGTGATCTATTATTGTATCTAATGAAGAAATATAAAAGGAATAGAATTAACACTATTTTCAGGAATGTTTGATATAGCTGATATTCAACAAAAAAGTTCATGAAGGAAGTAATACCCAGAACTATAATGATAAATATTATGATCCATGGATTATAACCTACTGGATACACTTTCTCTGCAGCAATAAAATTGATGATCAATATAACAGCAAAGGCAATTATCGAAGCAATACCTGCTCCATAAATACTGTATCGTGGTATCAGGAAAAAGTTCAAACCGATATTTAAAATTGCACCTATACTGACAGCAAATGCAATGTTTTTTGCCCGTTTTTTTATGTAAAAACTAAGGTTTACAATATTGAAAATGCCATATAAATAATTAGATATAACACCGAAAACAACAATTGAAATCGCTGCTGCATATGTGGGATCTATAAATATTTTGAATATCTCAGGTGTGAAAAGGAGAACAAATAATCCGAGCAAACCGCCTGCAATGACATAATAATTAAAAACCTGCTTAAAAGACCTTTTTGCGCCTTCACTTTCTGCGATCCTCATAGCATATGGGAAATAAACTAAACTAACAATTGAGTTAATAAAGGTAATGATCATTCCGATGCGATAGCCAATCGCATAGATGCCCACATCATAGAGTGCTCCAGCAGAAAGATAGGTCAGCATATATCTATCTGAAACCTTCAGAATCATCATCGCCAGAGTGCCAGGTATCATAATGAGTCCAAATGACAGAAGTCTTTTCATCAGAGGGAATGAATAGAATGCAGGTTTTTCAATTTCTCTGAGATACTGCTTCATTACAGAACTAATAGCTATCAGAGCAAAAATAACTGCAATTCCCGAAGTGATAGTCATCAATAAGAAAACATTCCGTACAGTAATCTTCGATAGAATCGCTATGACAATTATTACAATGAAAAAAAGCACATGCTTGCTATTCCCTACTATCACATACTGTTTTGATTTCTCAAGCATGTTTAGAATACTTAGCACTAATCCAAATATCACATCAAAAAAAAGTATGACACTCACCAATATGAGAATATCTGAGTATGCAGTTGTACGGAGAATGAGCTGAGATATCTGATTCCTCAGAATGATAATTACCAACGAAAGCAAACTTCCAACACATATTATTGTGATCACTACCGAACTGACGAGCGTATAATGATACTCTGCAGTCTTTTTATGATAGAAATATGAAAAAAGCGCTTGTTGAATTCCAAGAAAATATATAAGGCTGGTAAAGGAAATGAATATCATAAGGTTTGCATAAACTGCATATTCCTCTGGAATGAGAAAATGAGTGAATATGGGCAATAAAATCAGCAGTAAGATCTTCTGGAAAAAATTTCCTGCGGTATAGTGTACTATTTTAGAAATATATTCCTTCATTGAGAAAGAATTTTGTGGTACATCTCAAGGGTTTGTTTTGCAATGGAATCCCACAAGAAATACTTCTTGATATGTTCCCTGAGTTTTGTATCCTTTTTCTTATTCAACGCCAACTCAGTTTTATTGATAATAGACATAACCGAGGATGGTTCAGCATATTCTGCAAGATCCCCAAAATACTCCCTGGTTCCCCCATAAGGAGTAATCACAACATTAGCACCAGCAAGTCCTGCTTCCAACGCAGCTCTTCCAGGTGTTTCATAGCGCGTAGGAAGTATAAAAGTATGGCACGCAGCATACGCAGATGCAAACACTGGATCATCATGCTTGAGCCAATTAAGATGGAGAATATTTTTAGATTCCGATAGTTTCTCTCTGCAGCGATCACCCTCCTTATTATGAAGAATATCTGCAATTATTACTGCTGGATGCTCAATTCTGCTCAATGCTTCAATAATATTCGGTCCATTCTTTCTTACTGCTCCAAGATGTCCAACATAAAGGATAAAATCCTTCAATCCATATTTTTTCTCAAAGAGTGTTGGATCTCCATCAGCGAATCGAGCTTCAACTCCATTATGAATAACCTGTATTTTATTAGGATTCACATTCAAACCCTGATGCAGCAGATTACCTTCATCACGTGTATTTGGCAACACTCTTACTGCATTATCGCAGATGAATTTTGTAAAATAGTAATCAGAATACGTACGTTTAAAGAAAAATTGTAACGGAGTCTCAAGAATTCTATAAAGATGGAGCATTTGAGCTGAATGATTGCTGTAAAAAATCGGATTTACTACATATTTTGCTCCATATAACTTCAGATTATTTGCCATTGGATAAGTATGCATGTTTGCATTAAAAATATGTATAAGATCATCTTCACCAAAAGCAAGATTATAATCCCACATATCAAAAAGTTTAACATCAATGCCTAATTTCTGCAATTCGTCTTTTAAACAGAGAATTTTGTAGGTTGGACCTCCCCTATTGATCATCAGCGTCTGATAGCTTGCTAAATATATTTTCATGACCGTTTCTTTGCTCTTTTTTGTTCGAGATTATACAGCATATCTCGCCAGTCAAATTTTCTCATTCTTTCATTTTCATGCAAGATAAGTGGTTCATTTTTTACATAAGACAGACTTTTTATCTCATATTGCTTATTTGTTTCTATACTAGCAGAGCCCTTTTTGAAGTCAAGAATTCGATATGAGATGTCAGGATGATTACTCGATACTCGTAACCTTCCTTGTGAGAACTCAATATTATATAAGATCTTTTCTCTTTCTTTCCACCATGAAGAGAACTCAAACATCGTTGGATTCCATATATGCTTTTTTTTGATAATTTTAAAAATGTGTTCCCAGACTTTCAGTTTTTGATGGTGCGGATGATGATAAAGAATCACAGGCAGATTTCTCGATAACCTGTATTCAATAATCATCGTATAATATGCGATCATTTCTTTTTCGGTGAAATGAGATCTTCGCAACCTTCCGATACTTACCGGATGAATCGGGACTTGCAGTACAGAAGAAAAATGATTATCATAAAATGGGAAAAACGGCAAGTCATCATAATTGAGAGTAAATTCAGAAGAGTAAGAAAAATTACATGACTCAAGCACTCTTTCCAATGAAGGATTACATTCGCCAAAAGGGGCTGCGTATCCCTTTGGATGGATGTCATAACATTTCAATTTGTTAATAGCAGTTTCAATATTTTCTTTATTATCATCATACGATTCGAATACTTTATGTTTATCACAATGGAGAGCGATCTCTTGATTTGTGAATTTTGAGTAAACTTCCGAGATTGTTTCCTCGTTCTTTGTATCGATGAACCAGGTTGCTCGAATTCCATTTTCTTGGCATAGATTATAGAGACTTTTTGCATCCTTTGCATTGCAGAAGTCTGTATCGACTCGAAAGATAAAAACATTATTTTTATCTTTGGGATAATAGGATTTTCTCACAAGAGGAAGATTTATTTGGAAAAAACAATAGTGCAATACTTTTGATATTAGTTCACGTATTCTATATTTTGAGACGGAAGAGACAACCTCAGATGGCAACTCTTTTCTGAACGCATAAAATCGTTTACGCTTTGAAGAGCTGTCTGCAATAAGTTCATTCACTGAAAAAGGTAAGATCACTATTAATCCGCTCTCAAATTTTTTATAAAAGATATTCAATTTGTCATCTAATAAGTTAAGGTCATTACTAAGCGGCAACATGAATTGAGTATAAAAATCAATAATTTCAAGATGAGAAAATAATGAATTATTCCCAGGTTTTATATAAGTGATGTATTTTAGTTTTTTATTGTAATCAAAAAGAAGAGGCCAGGTTTCTTTATCCAGAATGATTATGTTCGTAAAGTCTTCCTGTAGGATTATATCTTTATGCCTTTGAATAAATTCGCTATTTGGTAGCAACAATTGATAATAGTTTTGCTTGCTATACTGTTTATCAGAAATGATTTCGTAGCTAAGGCCTTCCTGGTCCAGTAGTATCTTCCATCCAGGATTTGGTTCACAGAGACCAAGCTTTATCTGCATAACACTCCATCAATGATTTTCTTTAAAGCAATCTCTCGTCTTTTCATAGAAAAATTTTTCAAAATATGATCTCTGCAAACAACTCCAGTATTTATTTTCATTGCTTTCTTAATTGTTTTTGCAGTTGCTTCTGGATCATCAAAAGGAATAAAAAAACCAGTTCTTCCCACAACTTCAGGAAGAGCACCTCGTTCAGTAATAACTGGCACACACTCACACAACATCGCTTCAGCAAGAGAAATACCAAATGCTTCGTGCGCTGAAGCCTGCACATAGACTTTTGCCCTCTGATAATACCTGATCAATTCCTCTTCCGAAACGAATCCAGTAAACACAACATTCTCAGAAGCTATAGATTTTAGATGTACATAAGCTTCGTCATCATACTTACCGATTATATAAAATGGAATATCCGGCAAAAAAGCTGCTGCTTTAACAAATGGCTCGATACCTTTTCTCATAAGATTCGATTTGGTTATCCTCCCAACCGTGATAGCAATTTTCTCTTTTTGAATAGCAATATCTCTGGTGAATTTCTCTACTTCAACTCCGTTATAAACCAGTTTGGATGTATGAAAATTTAGATTTCGCTGCAGTTCTTTCTGGCTTGCTTTTGAAACTGAGACCACCACATCTGCATTCCGCAGAATCCACTTGTTTTTTACACTGGAAAAAACACCAAGTGCACCTCCATAGGAGATTTCAGGCACTTTTGCTACTTCATATCCCCCTATAATGAGTATCGAATGTTTCTTAAGCAATTTTGCCAGAAATATGGTAACGAGTGCCCTGAAATCGGCGAACCAAATGAATGTGATATCTGCTTTTTGAATTTTTCGCCATAGAATGATTAGTGTAAATAAGGTATCTTTTAGATTCTTTTTTACTCCGACAAAATTTGCAACGAGTAAATTATAGTGTTTTTTTAGAAGTTCAATATCCCTGAGTATGAATGCAACTGAATAGGAGGATACAAAAAGAACAGTTGGATACTTTTTATCCATTTGCTCTGTTGTTAATAGAGTTTGGCGATCTTCTTTGCAACAGATTCCGGATCGAGATGCATCAGTTTATACACTTCCTTGTTATTTCCTGATACACCATAATGGTGAACTCCAAATTTATAAACCTTACCTGGTAAACCATATTCATTTATCTTAGAGGCAACAATCGTTCCCAGCCCAGTATTTATATTATGATCTTCATATGTGAAGATTTTCTGATGCTTTCCCATCGCCATAAGGTCATCTTCCTGTATTTCTGTTACAGATGAAATATTCCAGACATCCAAGAGGATTCCTTGTTTTTTTAGTGTTTCATAGACTTTTAAAGCTTTCTCAACCATAACACCTGTCGCAACAATTGCTCCTTTTGTTCCCTTTCTTAGATGATCGGCATATCCATATCTGAATACATAATGTTGTCCATAAAATTCGTTTCCTTCTTCATTCGTAATGATCGCAGTGCCAGATCTTCCTATTGGCACAAAATAGTTACCGGACATCGAAGCGATATATCTTATGATCTTATCAGTTTGATTGGCATCTGCAGGAATGATTGTTCTAAATCCATACAGGTTATTCATCAAAGAGATATAATCGATGCACTGGTGGGTTTTTCCATCTTCTCCTACATTGAGCCCAACATGAGTAGTAACAAGCTTCAGATTGGTCTTATTGATATCGTTCAAGCGCTGTTGATTGTAGGTTTCATCAACGCCAAAAACACCGAAATCAGAGAAAAAAGTGATGATATTCTCTTTTGACATCACACCAGCGATCACAGCGGTGTTATGCTCCTGAATACCTCCCTGATAAAATTGATCAGGATTATTTTTAGCAAAATCAGTTGTTTTTACCGATCCAGCAAGGTCACAGTCAAAAACAGAAAATTGGACTTTATCTTTGTTGATTTTAGCTAATTCAGCAAGTGCTGTTCCATAGGCATTTCTGCAGGCAACAGCTTTATCCTTTGAATAGATGATCGGAGTGCCTTCCTCAACGTGTGGATAATGAACAGGAACTTCTTTAGAACTGGTAAGTGTAAATTGCTCTCTCATTTTCATGTATTTAGCAAGGTCATCATTCAAATCAAGTTCTTTCAATGCCTTTCTACATTCTTCATAGGTAAGCGCTTTTCCGTGAAATGCCTCATCATCTTCCATAAATGAGACACCATGTCCCATTACAGTAGAAGCAATGATCACCGTAGGTTTATCATTTTCTTGTGCCTGTTCCAATGCAGCGAAGATCTCTTCAAAATTATGCCCGTTAATTTCAAGGACATTCCAGCCATCAGAAGAATAGTTTTCTTTGATATTTTGTGGCATTATATCATGCACATTACCTGAGATTTGAAGCTGGTTATAGTCAATAAATGCAGTGATATTATTTAGACCATATTTCATAGCGAATCTTCTCGCTTCCGCGAGTTGTCCTTTCTGCTGCTCTCCATCTCCCATGCAAACGTAAACGTTGTAATCAAGTTTTTTTTGTTTACCCGCGAGGGCAAATCCTACACCTGCAGATAAACCCTGTCCAAGATTACCTGTAGCCCATTCAATACCGGGAACATCTGGTTCAATATGTCCCTCAAAAATACTTCCGGCTTTTCTAAAATAAGCAATAGCATCATCAATTTTGAAAAAGCCAAATCTACCAAGTACAGAGTAGATTCCAGGTGCAGTATGTCCATGACTGATCACCACACGATCTCTTTCTTCGTTTCCGAAATTTTCTGGATATATATTTGCGTAATTATAAATGGCGAGATACATGTCTAAAGATGACATTGATCCCCCTGGATGACCGCTTTCAGCAAGAGTTGTCATTTTTAATATATCACCTTTGCAAATCCGACTCATTTCCTTTAACTCTTCAATAGATTTTCTATTTTTGGACATTGTTAGATTCCTTCGAGAATTATTTTTTTCTGATATGCAATGATTTCTTTAATTCCTTTATCAGCGTATTTCAGCATTTTTTGTAATTGTTCATCATCAAAAGTTTTTTCTTCACTAGTTCCCTGTAATTCAATATAATTTCTGTTTTCATCCTTTACAATGTTCATATCAACCTGGGCTGTCATATCTTCATCATAAGCAAGATCGAGAAGTACAGTATCCTCTACTATGCCAACACTGATCGCTCCAATGAAATTAGTGATCGGAAATTCATTAATCCACTTTCTTTCTTTCATATAAGTACAGGCATCATACAGTGCAATAAAACTGCCGGTTATTGCTGCTGTACGAGTTCCCCCGTCAGCTTGGATAACGTCACAATCTATCATAACTGTTTTCTCGGGCATGTTCTTAAGATCACAAACTGCTCTCAACGATCTTCCAATGAGACGCTGTATTTCCTGACTTCTACCTTTAATCCTGCCCTGAAATCTATCACGTAACATTCGTTTATTAGTACTTCTTGGAAGCATGTCATATTCTGCAGTAAGCCAACCCTGACCACCTCCAGTTTCTCTAATAAAATTCGGGATTGTATGTTCGACAGTAGCAGTACATATCACCTTGGTTTTTCCAAGCTCAACGAGTACAGAACCTTCAGGATCTTTAAGATAATTCCGTGTTATTACCAGTTCCCGCTTCTGGTTTGCTTTTCTCCCGTCGTTCCTTTTGTAGCTCATCAGTTTCCTTTTCTTTTTTGTTTTGTTTTTTATCGGATTCAATGATATCACCGATTAAATCCATGAATTTCTTATCATCAATTTGAATGTTATTTCTTTTAATCCTTTTAAGTTCTTGTGCAAATTTACCTGGTAATTGTTTCTCCATACTCAAAGTAAACGTAATGCTACCATCATCTTGCCCTGCGCGCCTTTCCAGTCTCTTTCTACCTGAAAGATAAGCAACGATTTCCATCCCGAACAGGATTGCCAACCAATTGCAATACAACCAGATCATAAAGATTGGAAAAGCACCTAAGGTACCGTATACAGATCGAACATTTGTAAATGTAGCGATGTACCAATCAAAGCCACCTTTTAACAGAGACCATAAAATACTTGTACAAACTGCTCCAATCAAAGCGTAGGTTACCTTTGGATGTACAGTACAAAAAACTTCGTACATGGCAAATAAAAGCAATGTCATTCCAAGATAAGGTATTAATTTTATAAAGAAACCTATCTTAACAACCTGGCTAATTAAAGGGACTGATGATACAAAGAGAAGTGCTGCAACTACGACGAATCCACCTACAATGGCTGCGATGAAGCGTTCAAAATCTCTGAAGACCGATCTTTTCTTCAACTTCTCTGCTTTCATTATCTTATCAAAAGTATGAGAGATAGATTTAAAAAGGTAGAATGATGTCACTAAAAGAAGAATTATGCCAATTACGTCCAAACTTGTTCTTCGAGCGAGCATTTCATTAAAAACATCCTTCATCACTTCTGCAGACTTTGGAATGAAAGTCTGGAAGATAAATTCCAGTATCGCGTCTTTCATTTTGACGACGGTGATGTTAGGTGTAAAAAGGAAGGTTACCATGACGAATGGTATAAATGCAAGAAAAGTTATATACGAGAGTCCAGAAGCACGTAAATATGCTTGGTCATTTTCAAAATTTGAATAAATTATCTGAATGCTTTTCCATAGGTTCTTAAAATTTTTTTTCATATTACTCATATCGTAAAATTTTTATTGGATCAGAACGACTAGCCTGAAAAGCAGGGAAAATTCCAGCGATAAATCCTACACCGACAGATAGTACCAATGCTATGATTATCATTTGTACATTTGCAGCTGTTGGTGATGAAAGAAATTTCGATAGAGCTTTTAACAAGGAAATCCCAGAAACAACTCCAATAATTCCTCCTATCAAACTCATGAAAGTGGTTTGAATGAGAAATTGAACGAGAATGTCCTTTCTTTTTGCACCAACTGCCATACGTACTCCAATCTCTCTGAGGCGTTCTTTCACAGATGCAAGACTAATATTTGTTATCACGATACCGCCGACTATGAGAGAGATCCCACCAACAAGAAGAAGGATAAGTTGAGTGTCATTTGAGCGTTGTTGAATATCCTGAAGCCGGTCACTATTAGCCCGTACTTCAAATAATTCCTGCCCATTTCTTAACGCTTTCAGGAATTGGTTCAATCTTTCTTGGATCGGTTTGACCATCTCAGCAGATTCAACCTGACAGTTTATTTCATCGATTGGCTCATCAGCATACATGACTTTTAACATTGTCGTAAGCGGAATAAAGGCTTGTCGGTTAAGCCAGTCAAGAGGATTTTTACCTCCCCAACCAGCAATATCCATCTTTTTCTCTTCCATGATTCCAACTACTTTGAACTGTGTATCGTTGAGAGTGATATGTTTTCCGATTGGATTCTCTTTCCCGAATAGATACTCTTTTATTCTAACCCCTATTGCAATAACTTTTGAAGCCTGTTCAATATCAAGCTCAGACACGAATCTTCCTTCACCAATATAAAAATTCTCAGCATCCTGATATGCAGGATAAACTGCGTTAATTCGAGTACTGTATTCTTTGCCCTTATACTTCAATCGCAGCCATTTCGAGGTCTCAGGACTAAAATTAATCAATTCCGGAAAATATTCGCGGATAAGACGCATGTCCTTCAACATTAATCTCTGTTCATAGATCTGAGAACGCTCATCGAGATCAAACGTCCATTTTGTATCAATCGAAAGTTTAAGAACACCTCCTCTCTCTTCGAGCCATCTTATCGACTGTTCGCGTCCTCCCTGTACAAGTCCGAGAACCGCAATTATAGACATTGTGCCGAGTATAACTCCAAGCATAGTGATAACTGTTCTTCCTATATTATGAATCATGTCAACTATGCCGAGTTTGATGTTATAGAATATACTCATGAGACTATCTTTCCATCTCTTAGACTCACAACTCTCTGTGTCATTTTAGCAATACTCTGGTCGTGTGTGACCACGATAATCGTATTTCCATGCTCATGCAGATCCGAGAAAATCTTCATGATACTTCCACCAGAAGTACTATCCAAATTTCCGGTTGGTTCATCAGCCAAAATAATTGCAGGATTGTTGATGAGTGCTCGTGCAATCGCTGTTCTCTGTCTTTCTCCTCCGGAAAGTTCCTGAGGTTTATGCTTGAGACGATGTCCTAGCCCGACTCTTTCCAGCACTTCAATTGCACGATTTTTACGTGCTTTTTTATGTTCACCGGCATACATGAGTGGGAGCTCAACATTTTCGAGTATGCTCATATTCGGAAGCAAATTGAAAACCTGGAATACAAATCCGATCTTGCGATTTCTGATGTCAGCAAGTTTGTTATAACTCAGATTACTCACCTTCTCTCCATCAAGGAAGTAATCCCCACTGGTTGGTGTATCAAGGCATCCAAGAATATGGAGGAGTGTAGATTTACCCGAACCTGAAGGTCCCATGATCGACGTATATGTATTTTCTTCTATTGAAAGATCGATTCCAGCAAGGGCTGTAACCTTTACCTTACCCATCTGATAAACTTTTTCTATATTTTCAACTTGAATAACCATATCTTATCCTTTTGATCTGATGCTCATTGTACCTGATAAATAAACTTTCAAATAGTATGCTTTATCAAAGTCAATATTATTTTGTAGTAATTGCAATAGCTTTATATTTTTGAGAAGCTTTTTATAAATCATTAATTCATCTTCAAACAAGAACCATATATTTGCAACGCATTTTACAGCCATTGAAAGAAACTTCTCTGAAATGTGATTTGCTTTTTCCCAGCGGTCTGGTTTTACCTTCTTGGGATTTAAGAAATAATAATCTATCAACGTATCATAATATCTGTTAATAGTATAAATTCTATTATATAAATACTCATTCACATTCTTGATCCGATATCTTCTCTTCCCCACATTAATCTGCAACTCTTGAAAATGCTTTCTCACATCAGCTTCATATATTTTATGTGGTACTTCTTCGTATTCAAACCTATATTTTCCATCAGTGTGGAAGGGCTGGTGCAGATCTGCTATATAATGCGAAATAACACCAAGTTCAAATACAATTATCTTGAGGGGATTATCCAATATATGCTTTAGATACGGATCACATTTGGGATGATACACCAGAGATGTAGCATTATCAGTAATATGATGAATCAATTCTATCTCTTTTTGAATTTTCTCAACTACTCTGCCGTAGTGATATCCTGATGAATTTGGAGTACAATTATAGTAATGATTCGTTGTATCACAGAATAGTTTGTCAGGAGCAAGAATTCCAAGTTCAAAGTATTCGGGATAGGTATTTATCATATCAGTGAAAAGCGGACGCATCTTTTTTAGGGCACTTTTGCAGATAAGAATATGTGTTGTAGGATTCCAGATCCAATGCATGTGTTATTGTATATTAATAGTTCTGTTAAGGTCTCGATCTGCATCTCGCGCTTTGATCTTATCTCTTTTTTCATAAGATCTTTTACCTTTCGCAAGTGCTAATTCTATCTTAGCGAGCCCATTCTCATTAATATATAATTTCAACGGAATAAGTGTATATCCCCGCTCTTTTACTTTATTATCAAGGCGAGTTATTTCATAGGAATGCATAAGAAGTTTACGTTTTCTCTTAGGGTTGTAATCATAGTTGAATCCTTTATCATAAGGACTGATATGCAAGCTCTCAAGCCATATTTCACCATTGATGATTCGAGCATAACTATCAGTGAAATTTACTCTCCCTTCACGAATAGATTTGATCTCATTACCATTCAAAACAATCCCTGCTTCATAGGTCTTCTCTATATAATAGTCCTTTTCTGCTTTCTTGTTTCTGAAAACCATATCATTTATTTTTTATAATAATCAATAATTTCATGAAGGATACGAGTAAGTTTCACTTTAGGTTTAAAATTAATATCCCTACCTGCTTTGGTAATATCTGGAATCCTTCGTTGCATATCCTCAAATCCTTCTTCATAAGCTTCATCATAAGGTATAAGCTTTATCTGGGATGAACTATTTGTTAGCTCTTTAACCTTCTTTGCAAGATCCAGAATCGAAATTTCTTCGTTCGTTCCAATATTATAAATTTGCCCGATACATTTATCATTTTCCATAAGTTTAGCCAGTGCTTCAACCACGTCCCCGACATAAGCAAAGCACCGAGATTGTTTTCCATCTCCATATACAGTCAAGGGATGATTAAGAAGTGCTTGTTGTACGAATCTCGGTACAACCATTCCATACTGTCCTGTTTGCCTTGGTCCGACCGTATTAAAAAGGCGAGCAATAACAACTGGTAATTTCTTCTCATGTAGATAGGCAAGCGCTAGAAATTCATCGATCGCTTTTGATTCTGCATAAGACCATCTGCGTATTGTGGTAGGACCATAAACTCTCATCGCATCTTCCTGGAAGGGCAGTTCATCCGATTTTCCATAAACTTCTGATGTTGAAGCAATTAATATCTTCTTTTTATATTTATTGGCAAAATTTAGAAGCACTTCAGAGCCACCAACATTAGTTTCAATTGTTTGAACTGGATTATCAACTATAAAACGAACTCCAACAGCTGCTGCAAGGTGATAGATCTGATCTGCATCCTTTACAAGTTCTTCAATAAGCTCTCTATTGAAGATAGTATCAATATGCACTTCCAGGTTCTTATGGTGATAAATATTTCGAATGTTTGCTAATCTCCCTGTTGAGAGATTATCAATTATTACAACTTCATTTCCCTTATTAAGCAAATACTCTGCGAGATAAGAGCCGATGAAACCAGAGCCACCTGTGATTAAAATTTTCATGTGTTCTCCTTTAACAAAAAATCAATAGTTTTATGTAATCCTTCCTCGAATGGAATTTCAACTTCATAATGTAATAATTTTTGAGCTTTTTCAATTGATGCAAGTGAATGCTTCACATCACCACTTCTGCGTTCATCGAATTTCGGTTGGATATTCTTATCAAGGTAGGTGTTAATCATAGAAACTAACTCTAACAAAGTAGTACTGTTATTGCACGCTACATTGATCACTTCTCCGACTGCCTTTGGAGCGGTACAGGCAAGGATGTTAGCTTCTACTACATTTTGGACATAGGTGAAATCTCTCGATTGTGTTCCATCTCCAAAAATAGTTGGTTGTTTATTCTCAGCGATCAACTTGATAAATTTAGGTATTACCGCACTGTATTGAGAAGATGGATCTTGGTTCGGACCAAACACGTTAAAATATCTAATACATACTGTTTCCAGACCGTAGATCATAGTATGGATCTGGCAGTATCTTTCTGCAGTATATTTTGAAAGTGCGTAAGGGGAAAGTGGTCGAATGAACATATCTTCTCTTTTGGGAAGTTCTTCGCTGTCTCCGTAGATCGAAGAAGATGAAGCATAAACAATCCTTTTCACCTCGAATTCGCGAGCAGCTTCAAGGATATTCAACGTGCCAAGAATATTCACATCATTAGTTGTAATAGGATCATTTATAGAACGGGGAACTGATGGAAGTGCACCTTGATGTAGGATGTAATCAACACCTCTTACTGCATCCCTCACTGTATGAAAGCTTCTGAGATCTCCTTCTATCAATTCAAAATTGGAGTTGTCTTCATATTTTAGGATATTTTCTCTCTTACCTGTCGAAAAATTATCAAGAACTCGAACTTTTTGATCTCTATCCAATAATTCTCGTACAATATTAGAGCCAATAAATCCAGCTCCACCAGTCACTAAATATTTCATACAATTCTCCTGTATAATAGTACTTCAAAGACAGTGGATAGCTTTTTTATGCAAGTTTTTCCTGATTTTCGTGGATCTAATAACTTCTATTTTAATAGTTCGATAGCTTCGCTTACTGTGACAACTCTAAAATTATTCTCATAAATCCACTTCATAATCTCGTTAAATTCTTCTGGAGGACAATTTGCACCATAACCTTCATCCTCAACCGCGATCTTATGAAATCCGATAATTATCATATCTTCATTGTTTTCCACCCCACGAATGATCCTCGCTATCATGTCCTGAGGAGTAAAATCACTATCATAAGAAAAATACCCCAAATAAGTCGGATCGATTGGTTTTTTTAATTTTAGATCATTCGATGTTCGTATATTATTAAAATACTTAAGTATCAAAGGAATATGAGATTCTGCTAATGTTCCTGCCGGAATGGCAAATGATTCATTGCTTACTCCATGATCCCGTAAAGCTTGCCAATCATCCTGAATCTCCTTCTCGACTTCATGAATATCGTAATTTGTCATTGTAATATGATGTACAGTATGTCCTCCAGTTTCCCATCCATATTCATGCTCCAATTGGATCACCTCACCCCAATCATACTTACCCTCAGTACTAAGCAATCCGGTGTTGATATAATTTGTTGCTCTGAAATGATACTGATTTAAAATGGGCAGCGCATTATTATATACACTCTGATATTCATCATCAAAAGTTATGCATATGTAGGGCATGTTTAGATCATTATTACTTACAATCTTACAGCCCGTGATAAGTAATATAAGAGGTAGAAGTCTACTAATTTGTTTCATAATTGATTTTCGCCTGAATTCCAAGCTGTAAATAGGGATCATCAAATGAAGGACTTAAATAACTCATATTTAATCCAACTCCAAATACTTCTGAGATAGAATAAATATGTAATACGTTTATTTCCCTATTGAAATAAGAATCAGTGAATTCAGCCATGTTATGATATCTGTAAATTAAATAGTTATTTATTGGACCGGTTTTTATTCTCAGAAATGATTGTATTTGCCAATTCTGCATTTTCTTAAAACCTTTCATGAAAAGGTTACTACCTACAGATAGATCTTCAGAGAAATTTAGGATTATTTCGTTTAGTAATTTGAATCTATCATCTCGATTTTTATCGAGAATAATTTTATAAACATATGCACCATAAAAATCTATGAATTTAAGTTTATAATTAATTTCTAATCCTGAAGAAAAATTAATATCATTATATTCATAATCCCGTGGTACAAAAATCGTAAATAGTTTGATGATCTTATTATCATCATAATATACCATCGAATTATCAAATATAGCTGTATGGTAATTATTTGCTGCTAATTTCGACTCAAATTTCAGGAATGGAAAATTCAAATTTATCACGATTCCCTGATAGCGATAATCTTCTAGAACTCCGACATCATAAAATCTGTCCTTTACACTAATATTATAAATGTAACTTCCTGAACCATATTGTAAACGGTCATACTTATAGGCAAAAGTTAAATTCTTATTAGTATATGATATGCCCGTTTTATCTAATAGAAGTTCTTTATCGAATAGTTTATCATTTATTTTGAGATCTAACCAAAGTAGAGATTTGTGATCAATTCTGAAATTCATTCCAGCGGTGAACACATTTATATCAAAGTAATTATATTTTTTATAATCCTGATCAGGAAAGAATTCAGTTCCATAGAATGAAGCCCATTGGTAATGAAAATTGTAAGAATGATATTCTGCATATAAATTATTAATTATAATCATTACTGCAAAAATAATGATAAGAGTTAAAAGTAAGACCTTTATTTTATTATTCATTTAAAGACTTTTTATTTTGGTTTGGATACCATAAAGATTAAAATTTCAACCTCAAAACACTTTTCTGTCAAAAAATAAATGATACATGCATACCCCCAAAATTTTTAAGGAGCATGGCATTTTTTCATTATTACACAAAAACAACTTAAGACTAACAAAAGATGAGGGATGGTGCATATCGTCACAAAGTACTAACATAATAATAATGAGGTGGACCCGTTTGTCAAGACAAAAATAGGCGTTATATAAGTGTGATTTTCCATAATTATTTTAGTACCATATTATTATTACTGATGACCTGATCC